>JAESGU010000077.1_pt1 | contig 68634 bp, 67 predicted proteins | sample 9266271 | NCBI WGS metagenome assembly JAESGU01 (sample SAMN15740544, study PRJNA653495) | algae metagenome | isolation source: Scytonematopsis contorta HA4267-MV1 and co-occurring heterotrophs from mud... | place: USA: Palolo Valley Trail, Honolulu, Hawaii | collected 2009-07-25
CGCCGAGGTCCGCCGCGTGCAGCAGGGCGGGTGGATCAGTTTTCGGGGGCGCCAGATCAGATGCTCGCGCGCGTTTCTCGGTCGTGCCGTTGTGTTCCGGGCAACCGCGACCGACGGAGTCTTCGATTTCTGCTACCGATCGCATCACATCCAGCAGGTCAATCTGCGCCAGACCTCCCCCCAGACCTGACGTGTTCACCATGTCTCCAAACACCCGCTTACCTTGTCGCCGGTCCATACAGGGAGAGGGACAGGGTGAGGGGCGCTGCGGGTGTTCGTGCGGCTCAACCCCCCGTCAGCGTCGCCAGATAGGCCACGATGTCCGCGCGGTCGGCGTCGCTTGTCACGCGGATCGGCTGGCGGGTGCCGCGCACCTTGCCCTGCGGGTCGGCCAGGAAGGCATCCAGCTCGGCGGCATTCCAGGTGATGCCGGATTCGCGCAGCGCGGGGGAATAGTTGAAGCCCTCCACGCCGGCCGCCTGGCGCCCGACCACGCCCACCAGGTAGGGCCCGGCGCCGTTGCGCGGGGCCGCCACCTGGTGGCAGGCGGCGCATTGCCGCTGCACCAGCGTGCGGCCCCGATCCGCATCCTGCGCGAAAGCCGGGGCCGCGAGTGCAACCCCGGCCAGCAGCAGCCATGCCCGCATCAGACCGAGCCCACCCGCGTTTTCGCCATGGGCAGCGATCGTATGCGCTGCCCGGTCAGCGCCGCCACCGCATTGGCCACCGCCGGCGGCACGCCCGGCGTGCCCGGTTCGCCGACGCCGCCGATGGGTGCCCCGCTTTCGACAATGCGTGTGTGGATGCGCGGCATGCGATCGGGCGGCAGGATGCTGTAGGCATCGTAGTTCACCGATCGCGGGGCGCCCGCCTCGATCACCATCTCCTCCAGCAGCGTGGTGGAAAGGCCGATGGCCGCGGCGCTGCGCAGCTGGGCCGCGATCAGGCCGGGATTGACCGCGGTGCCGGGGTCGATCGCGATCCAGATATCGTGCACCCGCACCTCGCCCCGTTCGGCCGAGACTTCCGCGATGGTCGCGGTTTCGCTGCCGAAGGGGCTGGCCATGGCGACGCCACGGGCGCGGCGCACGCCGGCCTCGGTGAAGGGGCCGCGCTTCCAGCCGCCGGAAAGCTCGGCCACCGCGCGCAGCAGCGTGGCGTGGCGCGGCGATCCGGCAAGCAGCGCCAGCCGATACGCGTACGGGTCCTTGCCGGCTTCCTGTGCCAGCTCATCCAGGAACGATTCGTAGAAGAAATCGTTCATCGAATGGCCCACGCTGCGCCAGAAGCCGATATTCACCGGGTGCGGCGCCTTGGCGTAGTCCACGCGGCGGGCCGGGATCGCATAGGGCTTTTCGGTGATCCCCTCGACCACGCTGTCGTCGATCGCGGGGTTGCGCAGGAAGCCGGGCAGGTGCTTGCCCAGCGGCCCTTCGCCGGCGGCCACGGCGTGCAGCGCCGTCGGCATGCCATCGGCGCCGAGCGATGCCCGGAAGCGCACATGCGACAGCGGGCGATAGGCGTCGCGCTTGAACTCCTCCTCGCGGCTCCACACCACCTTCACCGGGCGCCCGGCGGCCTTGGCGAGCATGATCGCTTCGCCGAACACGTCGGCGGTGCCGTACAGGAAATGGCGGCCGAAGAAGCCGCCCAGCGGCGGCGAATGCACGCGCACCTTCCCAGGCTCGATCCCCGCGACCCTGGCGGCGGCCTGCTGGTAGAATTCCGGTGCCTGGTTGGGCACCCACAGGTCAAGCGTGCCATTGGCGTTGAACCGCGCCAGCGCGCTGGGTGGTTCCAGCTGCGCATGCGCCAGGTATGGCGCGTCGTACTCCGCCTCGATCACCTTGGAAGCGCGCGCCAGCGCGGCCGGCGCGTCGCCATGCGTCTCGGCCGCAACCCCGCCGGCGCGCGCCGCCGCGCGCAGCGACGCCAGCACCGTTTCCGACGAGACGCTTTCCGCCACGCCGCCCTGCCAGGTCACCTCGGCCGCCTCGGCGGCCTTGCGGGCGCGCCAGAACGTGTCCGCCAGCACGGCCACGCCCTGGTCCAGCCGATGCACGCCCTGCACGCCGGGCATGGCGCGCAGGGCCGCTTCATTGCCGATCGCGGATGGCACGGCACCCTGGCGCGGGCCGTGCATCACGAAGCCCACCAGCATGCCATCGACGCGCTGGTCGATGCCGTATTTCACCGCCCCGGTGGACTTGGCCCGCGCATCAAGGCGCGTGACCGGCTTGCCGATCAGCCGGAAGTTCGCGCGGTCCTTGAGCGGCACGTTGGCCGGCACCGGGACCTTCGCCGCGTCCTCGGCCAGCGCGCCGTACTCCAGGCGCCGGTTCGACGCCCTGTGTACCACCGCCCCCGGCTCGGTCGAGAGCTGTGCCGCCGGCACGGTCCAGCGCGCGGCGGCGGCCTCGATCAGCATGGCGCGCGCATTGGCGCCCAGCTGGCGGAAGCTGGTGTACGTGCTGCGCACCGAAAGACTGCCACCGGTGATGCGCATCTGGTCGCCGAACATGATCTGGTAGGCGGCATCGGCCGGCGCGCAACTCACCACGAATTTCGTGGGGTCGGCGTCCAGCTCCTCGGCGACCAGCTGCGCGATCGCGGTGTCGATGCCCTGGCCGCCTTCCACGAAGGGACTGGCCAGGTGGAAGCTGCCGTCGGGTGCGACGCGCAGGAAGGCGCCGACATTGGCCATCTTGGGCGACGCCGGCGGCAGCGCGGGCGCGGCCTGCGCCAGCGCGCGATGCCGGGCGGCCGGCAGGCCCAGCGCCAGCAGCAGCCCGCCGCCGCCGGCCAGTGCCGCGCGGCGCGAGACGTTGAGCGTTTCGCCCACGCGGGGGCGCGACAGGTTTTCCAGGCTTCCCATGATCGGACTTCCTCAGGCGCGCGCGGCGGCGGTGACCGCGGCGGCGATGTCGAGATACGTGCCGCAGCGGCACAGATTGGTCATGGCGGCGCCGATATCGGCGGCACTGGGCGCGGGCGTGGCCTTCAGCAGCGCGGTCGCCGCGATCACCTGGCCCGACTGGCAGTAGCCGCATTGCGGCACGCCCGCCTCGCTCCAGGCCTTGACCACGCGGGCGCCCACGGGGTCGGACTCGATCGCCTCGATGGTGACGATCTCGGCGCCGGCCGCGGCTTCCAGCGGCAGCGAGCAGCTGCGCATCGCCTGGCCATCCAGCAACACGCTGCAGGCACCGCACTGCGCGACGCCGCAGCCATACTTGGTGCCGGTCATGTCCAGGATGTCGCGCAGCACCCACAGCAGGGGGGTATCGGGTTCGGCGTCGATGCGGTGCACGCGCCCGTTCACCTTGATCTCGGTCATTTGGGGGATCTCCTCGGTCGTCGGGATGGCGGTGGCGCCGAGATGCCTTGGTGGCTCTTCGTGCGGCGAGACCTGCAATTGGGAAGGATACAGCGTGGCGCAAGACCTGCCAGTCACGACGCCGTGGTCTTGCGTGACACCGCGATGACGGCGGCTCAGCGATCGCGGAAGGGTTGCGTCAGCAGCCGGTCCAGCCGCGCCTCGCGCCCGTCACGGAACCGGTCCTGCCCGATTTTCACGCGCGCCAGGCCAAGGGCAGGCTGCGCGCGGTAGGTGCCGAAGATGCGGTCCCACACCGACAGGCAGAAGCCGAAATTGCTGTCGGTCTCCTCGCGCCGCACCGAATGGTGCACGCGGTGCATGTCGGGCGTGACCAGCAGAAAACGCAGCACGCGATCCAGCGCGGGCAGCAGGCGCACATTGGCGTGGCTGAACATGCTGGTGGCGTTCAGCAGCACGTCGAACAGCAGCACCGCAAGCGGGGGCACGCCCAGCGCCACCACCACCGCGAGCTTCAGCAGCAAGGACAGCACGATCTCGATCGGATGGAAGCGCAGCCCCGTGGTCACGTCGATCTCGGTATCGGCGTGGTGCACGCGATGCAGCCGCCACAGCACCGGCACATGGTGAAACACCAGGTGCTGCGCCCAGATCACGAGATCGAGCAGCACCACCGCAAGCGGCACGGCAATCCAGCCAGGCACGCCCAGCGCATGCAGCAGGCCCGTGCGCGTGGCCTCGGCCCACAAGGCAGCGCCGACGGCGGCGGTGGGGAACAGCACGCGCACCACCAGCGCATCCACCGCCAGGATGCCGAGATTGCCCGGCCACCGGCGCCGGCGCGGCAGCAGCGGCGCGCGCCACGGCGCCAGCAGCTCCCACAGCGCCATCGCCGTGAACACCAGCGCGAAGGCCAGCAGCCGGATCAGCGGTTCGGACGGCAGCCAGGGCGCCATGCCCGATAGATGCGCCCGGCAATCCGCGGCGCAAGCGGCCGCGCTTCAGTCGCCGAACAGTTTCTCCGGCGCGAAGCCGCCCTGGCGCGAATACTCCATGCTGCAGAAGGCGCCACCCTGGTAGCGCTCCTCGACCGGGTCGTCGGAAACCTTGCCGCCAAGCTGGCCGGCAAAGGGGTCGGCGCTATCGACCGGCGCCCAGCCGATCTTCGCCCGCGTGTCCTTGCGCCAGAAGCTGCGGCTGTTGGCCGAAGCACCCCAGATCACGCTGCAATCGGTCTGCGCCGCCGTCACGCAGGCGGCGCACAGACGGCAGAAATCGTTGTAGCTCAGCCAGGTCGCCAGCATCCGCGCGTTGATCGGCTCGGGGAAGGAACTGCCGATGCGCAGGAACACGCTTTCCACGCCGTGCTTGAACCAGTACATGCGGCCCATCAGCTCGGCATAGGCCTTGGACAGGCCGTAATAGCCATCGGGCCGGTGCTCGCAATCGTCATCGAGCGGCGTGCTGCGCTCGTGGAAGCCGATGCTGTGGTTGGAGCTGGCGAAGATCACGCGGGCACCTTCGCGCCGCGCGGCTTCGTAGATGTGATAGAGGCCGCGGATATTGGGGCCGAGGATTTCCTCGAACGGCCGCTCCACCGACACCCCGCCCAGATGCACGATGGCGCCGCAGCCTTCGGCCAGGCGCAGCATGGCCACGCCGTCGGTCAGGTCGGCCCTGGTGAAGCGTGCGGTTTTCGGCAGCGCGTCGGGGAACGCGACGATGTCGGTCAGCGTCAGTGTCCAGCCCAGGTCGCCCAGCGCCCTGGTGAGTTGCCGGCCCAGTGCGCCGGAGGCACCGGTGATCAATACGGGCTTGGTGGGCAGCGCCATGCGAAGACTCCTCAGTCGGCAAAGGGGGTGATGGGCACGCCGGCCACCGGCGCCGGCATGACGTAAAGCGCGCCCAGGTCGGGCGATCGGGTGATGGCCTCCGGCCCCAGCGGATTGCGCAGCCCCGTCCAGTAGAGCGTGCCGAGATCGGGGCCGCCGAAGCACGGCATGGTTGGGCCGGGGTTGGGATAGGGGTCGCTGCCCAGCAACTGTCCGTCGCGCGAGAACCGGTTGATGCGGCCCGCGCGCACGCCGGCCGACCAGTACACGTCCGCGGCATCGAAGGCGCCGCCATCGGGCCGGCCGATCGCGGGGTCGGTGTAGTCGAACACCCGGCGACGGTTGCCGGCGTCGCCGGTGGCGGGGTCGAAATCCCAGTGGTCGATCCAGCCATGCCCGCTGTCGGTGTGGATCATGGTGCGTCCATCCATGGTCCAGGCCAGGCCGTTCGACACCATCAGCCCGTCGATGATCTTTCGCACCGAGCCATCGGGGCCGATGCGGTACAGCGCGGCGGTGGGCTGGCGCGGCATGCGTTCGTCCATCGACCCCACCCAGAAGGCGCCGTCCGGCGAGGTCTTGCCGTCGTTCAGCCGGCCGAACACCGACACATCGGGCACGACGGCGAAGGGCGTGATGGTGCGGGTGGCGGGGTCATAGGTCACCACCTCGCGCCGCAGCGCCACGATCCAGCGGCCACTGCGGCACAGGCCGAAGCTGCCGACCTCGGCCGGGAAATGATGCGCGGTCAGCCAGGCGCCATCCGGGGAAAGCTCGTGGATCACGCAGGCGGTGATGTCCTCGACCAGCAGGCGGTTGTGGGCTGCGTCCCACACGGGGCATTCGCCCAGCGCCAGGCGCAGCGTGGGGTGCAGCAGGCGCGGCTGGCTCACGGCGTCTCCTGGTTCGGTGATCGTGGCGGCAGCGTAGCCGGCACCGCCGCATCCGGCTACCTGGCGGCGGCCGCCAAGGCGTGCCAGGCGCGCCTCAGGTCTTCATGCCGCCATCCTTGCCTGCGACCTTGCGGAACATCTGCGCCATGCCCTGGGCGTCGGGCAGCTGGCCATCGGGGGTCATCTCATCGACCGCCTGCGGCAACTGCTCCGACAGGCCGGACAGCATGGCGTCCATCGGCATGTTGTGCTGCTGCGCGAGCGCGGCCAGCCTGTCGCGGCCGAACACCTGCATCAGCGCATTGGGGTCGATCGGCTGGTTCTGGCCGCTTCCGACCCAGGATTGCGCCTGCCGACCGTAGCCGGCGCCCGAGAACTGCTGCACCAGCGCGGCCAGGCCCGCGGCCATGGCGCCGCCGCCGGCCTGTGATTGCTGGCCGCCGCCCAGCAGGCCGCCCAGCAACCCGCCCAGGCCGCCGCCCATCCCGGATTGGCCGAAATTCTGCTGTCCGCCCGCTTGGCCCGCCAGCAACTGCATCAGGATGCCGGCCAGCGGATTCTGCTGCTGCTGCTGCCCGCCGCCCAGCGCGGCGCCGATCAGGCTGTCGAGTAGTCCCATGGGTCTCTCCCGTTCGTTGCGCGTGCAGCATGGCACGGATCGGCGCAGGACCGGGAACTGCCTGCGGGGCAGCGCTGGCGCATGCGTGAAGTCTGCGATCCGCAACCTGGGTGCCGCGGCGAGGTTTTGCCCTCACCACAAACAAACGAGGAAGTGCCATATGCGTATCGTTCCCTACTTTCTGGCCGCGAGCCTGGTGTTCGGTTCGGCGGCTGCGCTGGCCCAGACTGGCGGCGGCACGTCCGGCGGCGGCACGTCGGGCGGCCAGGGTGGTGCCGGCGCGCAGGGCAGCACCGGGGCCCAGGGCGGCGCCGGGCCCGGCGCCAGCGGATCGACCGGCGGCGAGGGTTCGACCGGCACGCGCCAGCCGACGGCGCGGCCGGCCCAGCCTGGGGAAACCACCAACCCGCGGACCCAGACCATCCCCCAAAATCCGGCCAACCCGACACCCCCGACCAATCCCGCACCGCGGTAGGCCTGGCCGACCTGACGAAGGTGGCGCGCGCCCCGGTGGTGCGCGCCGTTGCGTCGGTGTGCGTCATGCGCCAGGTGCCATCGCCTGGCGCCTAAGTTTTGTGCCAGGCTGCACACAAAACCGGCCGTCACCCTGTCCGCAATACCATAGCGCCTAAGGAATGCGCGGGCGTCCGCGCCAGGACATCTGGCACGGCGCATGCTTTGCCTGCACCAGCGCAGCGCCGCGGTCGAACGCGGCAGCTTTGGTGGGCGTGCCGTTTGTCAGCGATCGCGACAGGCGGACCACCCCCTCCCGGTCCGCCCCAGAACAAAGGACAGGGACCATGTGCGAACACAACGGGTCGGTGTTTCCCGCCATCTCGGCGATGACGAAGGGTCTTGGTCGGCGCGGCGCGTTGCGCGCCACCGCCGCCGGCGTGCTGACCATGGCGATGGGCGCGGGCATGGCGAATGCCCAGGCGCGCGGCAGCCTGAAATCCACGCACGGCACCGGCTTCTGCAACCTCAACATCTTCCTGGCGCACGCCATGCAGCTGGCACGCGCCGACGGGCTGGAAATCCAGTTCGTGAACACGCCCAACTTCAGCGACCAGGTCACCTTCCTGGGCACCGGCCAGGTCGATCTGGGCCTGATGCCGTACACAAGCTTCGTGGCGCTGTTCAACGCCGGCGCGCCGGTGAAGATCATCGCCGGCGGCGGCATCGAGGGCTGCGGCATCGTCGCGCGCCCGGGCCTGACCACGCCTGCCAGCCTGCGCGGCAAGACGCTGGGCACGTTCCAGCTTGATACGCTGGAAGTCATGCCGTACGACTACCTGAAGAAGCACGGCATCAGCTTCCGCGACGTGACCGTGCGCTACATGGGCTCCACGCCCGAGGCGGTGGAGGCGTTCAAGGCCGGCGCGATCGACTGGATCTGCACCATCGAACCCTATGCCACCGCGCTGGTGAACGACGTGCGCGGCGCCACGCTGCTGTCCGACGGGCGTGACCTGTACGGCCCCGGCTACACCGATTGCGTGCTGGCGACCCGCAGCAGCCTGATCACGCAGAACCCGGCGGCGCTGAAGGCCGTGATCAAGGCCATGTTCAACGCCCAGCTCATGGCCGAGCAGAAGCCGGCCGAGACGCTGACCCGCCTAGTCGGCACCTACTACAAGACCAGCATGGAGAACGCGACCTTCGCCATGGCGAAGCAGCCCGCCGTGGTGGATGCGCGCAGCCAGACCGATTTCATCCTGGGCCGCACCGATTCGCTGGTGGAGATGGGCTATATCCGCAACAAGCCCGGCCGCGACGCGATCGACTGGACGCTGCTGGAGCAGGTGATCGCCGAGAACCAGGACCTGTACAGGCAGCTCAAGTACAAGTCGGCCTGAGGCAATGCCGCCAATGGCCGTGGCGGTGGCCAGAGCCGGGCCCGGGGCCGCCGCGCGCCGCGGCAGGATTTCGCCCAAGGCCCGCGCGCGGCTTTCCCGAATCGGGTGGACGATCGTTTCGGTCGGCCTGTTCGCGGCGATCTGGGAATTCTGCTGGCTGGTCGGCTGGGCCGATCCGCGCCTGCTGCCGCCACCGCATATCTTCCTGGGCAACATCCCGGACCAGGCGCGCTTCTTCAACACCGCCACACGCTGGCAGATCGGCGTGAACCCGGCCGACGGTCCATCGCCCTACCAGGCGGTGGGGCTGACCGTGCTGTCCACCAGCTTCCGCGTGTTCACCGGGCTGTTCATCGCCGCCGTGCTGTCGGTCAGCGTCGGCGTGGCGATCCGCTACTGGGGGCTGCTGGAAAAACTCGTGCTGCCGACCATCACGCTGCTGTCGCCGGTGTCGCCCATTGCCTGGCTGCCGGTGGCGATCTTCCTGTTCGGCATCGGCAACAAGCCGGCGATCTTCATGGTGGTGATCGCGCTGTTCTTCCACATGGTGCTGTCCACCATCAGCCAGATCGACAACGTGAACCGCAACTTCATCCACGTGGCGCGCACCATGGGGGCGTCGAAGCGGCAGGTGTACAGCCGCGTCATCATCCCGGCGATCCTGCCGCAGCTGCTGATCGTGCTGCGGCTCAATCTGTTCGGCGCCTGGATGATCGTGCTGGTGGCAGAAGCCACCGGCGTGGGCTATGGGCTGGGCCAGATCATCGGCCTGGCGCGCAACACCTTCAACCCGTCGCTGGTGTTCTTCACCATCGCGCTGATCGGCCTGCTGGGCTTCATCAGCGACTGGCTGCTGCGTCAGGTGCAGAAGCGCATCCTGTACTGGGTGCCGGACACGGGGGGCGTGCTGCGTGGCCTATGAACCGGTGCGCCCGTTCTCGTCGCGCGATGCCGTGGTGTGTCGCGCGGTCGCCAAGACCTGGGCCGCGAATACCGAGCGCGCGCACGAGGCGCTGCGTGACATCGAGCTCGACGTCGCCCCTGGCGAGTTCGTCGTGCTGCTGGGCCCCTCGGGCTGCGGCAAGTCGACGCTGCTGTACCTGATCGCCGGCCTGGAACCCGCGACCGGCGGCGAGATCTGGAGCTACCACGAGCGCGTCGAGGCGCCATCGCCCCAGCGCAGCCTGATCTTCCAGGAAACCTCGTTGTTTCCCTGGTTGTCGGTCTGGCAGAACGTGTCCTTCGGGCTTTCGATCCGCGGCGACACGCTGGATCAGCGCCGCGCCATCGCCAGGGAAGCGCTGGCGCGCGTCGGCCTGTCGGAGGCGTTCGACAAGCGGCCCGACGAGCTTTCCGGCGGCATGCGCCAGCGTGTGGCCGTGGCCCGGGCGCTGGCGATGCGGCCAAAGGTGCTGCTGATGGACGAACCCTTCGCGGCACTCGATGTGCAGACGCGCGCCAAGATGCAGGACTTCCTGCTGGACGTGTCGCAGGCCAGCGGGGCTTCCGTGCTGTTCGTGACGCACAGCATCGACGAGGCGGTGGCGCTGGCCGATCGGGTGGTGGTGTTCACCGCGCGGCCGGGCCGCATCAAGGCCGTGGTGCCGATCACCTTGCCGCGGCCGCGCGACCCGTTCAGCCCCGAATGCCAGGCGCTGCGGCGCGACCTGACCGAGGCGCTGAAGGCCGAGGTGGATCGTGCCTTCGCCGAGCAGGAGGCCCTGTTCGCGCCCGCCTGAGCCGATCCTCGCCAAGACCCGAACCGGAGAGAACGCGATGCCCCAAAGCCTGGTGCGCAGCCGTGCCATGATCACCCACAGCACCGGCCGCCACACCTGGGCGCAGGTCGATGACGGCGCCGTGCTGATCGACGACGGCACGATCGCCGCTGTCGGCACGTTCGACGATCTTTCGCGCAGGCACAAAACGCTGCCGGTGATCGGCACCGGCCGCGAAATCCTGCTGCCCGGCTTCGTCAACGGCCACCACCATGTGGGCCTCACACCGGTGCAGCTGGGCAGCCCCGACATGCCGCTGGAGCTGTGGTTCGTGACGCGGATGGTATCGCGCAACCTGAACCTGTACCTCGACACGCTCTATTCCGCCTTCGAGATGATCTCCAGCGGCATCACCACCGTGCAGCACATCCATGGCTGGATGCCGGGGCAGCTGGCCGAAGTGGAGGGCAAGTCGAACGAGCTGATCCGCGCCTACGAGGATATCGGCATGCGGGTTTCGTACTGCTTCGCGGTGCGCGACCAGAACCGGCTAGTCTACCAGGACGACGCGGCGTTCGTGGCCTCGCTGCCGGAGGAGCTGCGCGGACCGATGACCAACTGGTTCGGCCGCTTCAAGCTGGGGCTGGATGACAGCCTGGACCTGTTCAGGAACCTGCACCGCGCGCACCACAACAAGCGGCGGGTGAAGATCCAGCTGGCGCCGGCCAACCTGCACTGGTGTTCCGACACGGCGCTGACCGCGCTGGGCCGCCTGTCGGAGGAATACGACGCGCCGATGCACATGCACCTGGTGGAAACCGCGTACCAGAAGGAATACGCGGCGCGCCGCGGCGGCAACGGCACCACCGCGCTGGAATACCTCGATCGCTTCGGCCTGGTCGGCAAGCGGCTCACGCTCGGCCACGGCGTGTGGCTGAACGATTCTGACATCTCGCGCATGGCGGAGGCCGGCGCCTGCGTGTGCCACAACTGCTCGTCCAACTTCCGGCTGCGGAGCGGCGTGGCGGCACTGAACAGGTTCGAGGCGGTGGGCATCAACGCCGCCATCGGCCTCGACGAGGCCGGCATCAACGACGACCGCGACATGCTGCAGGAAATGCGCCTGGTCTTGCGTGCGCATCGGGTGCCCGGCATGGGCGACGACGAGGTGCCCGGCATGGGCCAGGTGCTGCGCATGGCCACCGTGGGTGGCGCCCGCACCACGCCGTACGGCGAAACATTGGGCACGATCGACGTCGGCAAGGGCGCCGACATGGTGCTGATCGACTGGGAGTCGGTCGCCTATCCTTACCTCGACGAGGAAATGGGCCTGCTGGACGCGGTGATCCAGCGCGCGAAATCATCGGCCGTGCGCCAGACCATCTGTGACGGCGAGGTGATCTACGACAATGGCAGGTTCACCAGGGTGGACCAGCCGGCCGCCTTGAAGGCGCTGCACGACGACCTGAACAAGGCGCTGTCGGACGACGAGGTGGAGCGCCGCAAGCTTTCGAAGGCCCTGCTGCCGCACGTGAAGAAATTCTACGCCAACTACATCGACCCCGCGCGGCACGAACCGTTCTATCGGCCGAGTTCCATGGTGTAGGGGGCGCGGGCGACGGCAAGCAAGCGCCCCCCCGCTTGCGCCCGCCCGCGCCCTGCGCCAGTTTCCGGCGCCATTTCCAGGGGACGCGGAAGAATGCCGAAGAAGGACGTAAAGAAGGTCGTGCTCGCCTATTCGGGGGGGCTCGACACATCCGTCATCCTGAAATGGCTCCAGGTCACCTATGGCTGCGAGGTCATCACCTTCACCGCCGATCTGGGCCAGGGCGAGGAGCTGGAGCCCGCCCGCAAGAAGGCAGAAATGCTGGGCATCAGGCAGATCTTCATCGACGACCTGCGCGAGGAATTCACCCGCGACTTCGTCTTCCCCATGTTCCGCGCCAATGCGCTGTACGAGGGCATGTACCTGCTGGGCACCAGCATCGCGCGCCCGCTGATCGCCAAGCGGCAGATCGAGATCGCCAACCAAGTCGGCGCCGATGCCGTGGCGCATGGCGCCACCGGCAAGGGCAACGACCAGGTGCGCTTCGAGCTGTCCTACTACGCGCTGAAGCCCGACGTGACCGTGATCGCGCCCTGGCGCGAATGGGACCTGACGTCGCGCACCAAACTGCTGGACTTCGCCGAGAAGAACCAGATTCCCATCGCCAAGGACAAGCGCGGCGACGCCCCGTTCAGCGTCGATGCCAACCTGCTGCACTCATCCAGCGAGGGGAAGGTGCTGGAGGACCCCTGGGTCGAGGCCGACGAGATGGTCTATCAGCGCACCATCCCGCCGGAACAGGCGCCCGACCGCGCAACCCATATCGAGGTCGCCTTCGAGGCCGGCGACCCGGTGGCGATCGACGGCGAGAAACTCTCCCCCGCCGCGTTGCTGACCAAGCTGAACGAGCTGGGCCGCGCCAACGGCATCGGCCGGCTGGACCTGGTGGAAAACCGCTTCGTCGGTATGAAAAGCCGCGGCGTCTACGAAACCCCCGGCGGCACCATCCTGCATGCCGCGCATCGGGGGATCGAGAGCATCACGCTCGATCGGGGTGCCGCGCACCTGAAGGACGAGCTGATGCCGCGCTATGCGGAGCTGGTGTATTTCGGCTTCTGGTTCAGCCCCGAGCGAAGAATGCTGCAGGCGGCGATCGACGAAAGCCAGGCGCACGTAACCGGCACGGTGCGCATCAAGCTGTACAAGGGCAACGTTTCCGTCGTCGGCCGCAAGTCGCCGAACAGCCTGTACAGCCAGAAGGTGGTGACCTTCGAGGAGGACGCGGGCGCGTACAACCAGGTCGATGCCGAGGGATTCATCCGGCTGAACGCGCTGCGGCTGCGGCTGCTGGCGGCGCGGGGCAAGCTGTAGCGTCGGCGGCGCAAGGCCCTCACGCCTCTGTCCCTCTCCCGCAGCGCGGGAGAGGGGACCTTGTTGCGGCACCCGACTCTGCGGCAGCGCTGTCGGGTGTTGCCGTAGGGTCTCCTCTCCCATGCAATGGGAGAGGGACAGGGTGAGGGCGCTGTCCCGGTCCCGCTATGCCACCTCGTAGCCGTACTCGGCCGCCGCCCCCGCCAGCCACTCCCAGAAGGGCTGCGCGAAGGTCGCCATCATCGTCAGCTCGAAAATGTCCGCATCCGCGTGGTGCAGCAGGCAGCCGATATGCGCGATCTGCGTGGTCGCCGTGGCGCCCACGGCAAAGACCTTCGGGTGCAGGTCAAGCCGGCAGCCCTTGGCCAGCGCGTCGCGCACCCGCGCACCCGCGATGCGGATGGTGCAGCGGCCGTGCGTCTGGTCGATCACGGCGGCGCTGGCGGCGGCGATGTCGGAAAGGTCGCGCGCCAGCGCGCCCTCGGCGCCGCGGGGCGCGGCCACGGCCCAGATGCCGGGCTGCAGCCAGATCGCCGTGCGCCCCTCGGCCGCCGCGCTGCGGCCTGGCCCCGGCAGCACCAGGCCGAAGGCGGCACCCAGCGCCGCGCCCAACTCGCCCTCGCGGCCGCGGCGCGCGGCCACCTGCACGATGTCGCGCGCCGGCAGCGTGATGTGGAGCGCCGCGTCACCCGGGGCGCCGTGCCGGCCGGGCAGTGCCACGCGCGCCAGCGGCGCCGATGCCTCAACCACGGACACGCAGATTCTCCGGATCGACGAAGTGGGGCGAGCAGATCTCCACCTTCACCTGCACGCCGTGCATGGGCGAGGTCGCGACCATGGTCTGGCCGATCCGCTCCTGCCCCTGTTTCAGCAGCGCGAGACCCAGCCACCCTTCCACCTCCACGCCACGGGTCACGGCGGTGATCCAGCCTTGGCTGTCGGTCGCGCTGGCGCTCGCCACCAGGTGCATGCCGCCCAGCAGTTTCGTCTCACGCCGCACGGGCCGGATGCCGACCAGGCGGGGGCGGGCGGGATCGGCGAGACCCGGGCGGTTGGCCAGCACGCGGCCGATGAAGTCGCCCTGCTTCTTCAGCATCCTGCCCAGGCCAAGGTCGTGTGCGGTGGTGTTGCCGTTCAACTCGCTGCCGGCCACGTGCCCCTTCTCGATCCGCATCAGGCCGAGCGCTTCCACGCCATAGGGGCAGATGCCGTGCGGCGCCCCCGCGTCCAGCACCGCCTTCCAGGCGTGCTCGGCATAGCCCGCGGGCACGGCGATCTCGTACGCCATCTCGCCCGAGAAGCTGATGCGGAACAGTCGGCCCGGCACGCCCGCGACCGTGCAATCGCGCACCGCCATGAACGGAAAGGCGTCGTTCGACACGTCGAGATCGACCACGGAAGCGACCACGTCGCGGGCGTTCGGCCCGCAGATGCTCATTGCCGCCCAGGCGTCGGTGACCGACGCATACTGCACATCCAGTTCCGGCCAGCAGGTCTGGTGGTGGAATTCCATATGCGCCATCACCGCCACCGCATTGGCCGTGGTGGTGGTGACGAAATACGCGTGCTCGCCGAGCCGGCTGGTGGTGCCGTCGTCGAACACCATGCCGTCATCGCGCAGCATCAGCCCGTAGCGCGCCCGCCCGACCGGCAGGGTGGAGAAAGTGTTGGCGTACAGCAGGTCCAGGAATTTGCCGGCATCGGCGCCGGACACCGCAATCTTTCCCAGCGTTGATACGTCGCACACCGCAACCTTGCTGCGCGCCACGCGGGCTTCGCGCAGCACGCTGGCCCAGGCGTCCTTGTCGGCGTTCAGCCTGTAGAAGGCAGGGCGCAGCCACACGCCCGCTTCCATGAATACCGCGCCATTGGCTTCGTGCCAGGCGTGCAGCGGCGTGCGCCGCGTGGGCGCGAAATGCTTGCCGACATGCTCGCCCGCGATCGCGCCCCAGGTCACCGGCGTGGCATAGGGGCGGAAGCGCGACAGGCCGACGCTGGCGATTGGCTCGCCCCGCGCCTCGGCCAGGATCGCGGCCCCGACCAGGCCGCCCGTCTTGCCCTGGTCGGTGCCCATGGCATGCGTGGTGTACCGCTTGGCATGCTCGATGTGGGAGAAGCCCTCGCGGTGAGCCAGGCGCATGTCGTCCGGCGTCACGTCGTCCTGGATATCGACGAACGCCTTGCCGGATGCGCGCACTTCCCAAAGCGGCAGCACGGTCGCATCGAGCGGCGGCGCATCGGGCAGCGCAAAATTCTCCGGCATGGCGAAGCCGCAGGCCACCGCCGCGCCGGCGCCGGCCGAGAAGCCCTCGGCCGCGCAGGCCGCGATGCCCTGCGTGCCGGTCAGGCTGCCGGCATGTTTCTCGCGCGCCATGGGCGTGCCGGGCACGAACGTCGCCTGCGAGGCGTGCCAGGCAAGCGGCGTGTTGTTCTGGCTGGCCAGGTGCACCGCCGGGTTCCAGCCGCCGGCCACCATCAGCAGCTCGCACGCATAGGCGCCGTCATGGCCGCTGCCACCAACAGGACGCACCCGCACGCCGCGCACGCCGCCGGCGCCGCCGATCGCCTGGCAGACCTCGTGGCCCGACTTCACCGTGATCCGCCGGGCCATGGCCGCGGCCTGTGCGTGGCTGTCCGGGCGGGGGTCGATGATGGCGGCGATCGTGGCCCCCGCATCCTGCAGCGCGAAGGCATCCTGGTAGGCAGCATCGTGGTTGGCGAACAGCACGGCGGAGCGGCCGGGCAGCACGGCGAAGCGCGTGGCATAGGTGGCGGCACTGCCGGCCAGCATCACGCCGGGCAGGTCGTTGTTCGGGAAGGCGATGAAACGCTCGAAGGCGCCGGTGGCCAGCACCACCTGCCGCGCGCGGATCGTCCAGTAGCGCTGGCGGGCGGTGTGCGGCGGCGGCTCCTTCATGTGGTCGGCCACGCGCTCCACCGCGCCGAACACGCCGTGGTCATAGGCGCCGAACACGGTGGTTCGCGGCATCATGCGCACATCCGGCATCGCCGCCAGGGCCGCGAGGCAGGCGCTGCGCCAGGCTTCGTGCGCAGATTCACGCAGCAGCCCGCCGCCCGGTTCAAAATCCTGCTCGGCCAGAACCACGCGCGCACCGGCACTGCCGGCGGCGCGCGCCGCGGCAAGCCCCGCCGCACCGCTGCCCACCACCAGTACGTCGCAGTGCAGGTGCGCTGCCTCGTAATGGTCGGGATCGGGCTTCTCCGGCCCCCGGCCCATGCCGGCGGCGCGGCGGATCAGCGGCTCGTAGTACTTCTCCCAGAATTTCTGCGGCCACATGAAGGTCTTGTAGTAGAAGCCGGCTGCCAGGAACGGCGACAGCAGGCCGTTCATCGCCATCGCGTCGAAGCGCAGGCTGGGCCAGCGGTTCTGGCTTTGCGCGCGCAGGCCATCGAAAAGCTCCACCACCGTGGCGCGCGTGTTGGGTTCGCGCCGCGCCCCCTCACGCAGTTCGACCAGGGCGTTCGGCTCCTCGGGCCCGGCCGAGAAGATGCCGCGCGGCCGATGATACTTGAAGCTGCGCCCCACCAGACGCACGCCGCCGGCCAGCAGCGCGCTGGCCAGCGTGTCGCCGGGATGGCCGACATAGGGATCGCCATCGAAGCGGAAGCGCAGCTTCCTCGTGCGGTCGATCCGCCCGCCGGCGGCCAGGCGGGTCATGGCGTGGTCACCGCATCGCTGGCCTTCGCCACGGTTGCGATCTCGTTGGTCACGGTGTGGCGCACCACCTTCAGCCATTGCCGGCAGCCGGACGAATGGTGCCACCACTCGACATGCCAGCCCTTCGGGTTCCTCCGGTCGTACACATAGGCCACGAACGCGGCTTCCGGGTCGTTGGTGCCGGGGGCCGGGCGCGACACGGTGGCATCGCCCCGATAGGTGAACTCCGCCTCTTCGCGCGGGCCGCAGAAGGGGCAATCGATGCGCAGCATCTATTGCGCCCAGAAGAAGGGGCCGGCGCCCTTCTCGTCGATGCCCTTGCCCTTCGCGAAGCGATCGAGCGTATAGGCGGCGTTCAGCGGGTGCGGCGCGTCGCGCGCGATGGTCCAGGCGTGGCACCAGCCGGAGGCGGGCGTGGCCTTGAAGCCGCCGTAGCACCAGCCGCCGGTCATGTACAGGTTCTGGATCGGGGTCTTGCAGATGAACGGGCTGGCATCGGGCGTCATATCCATCACGCCGGCCCATTGCCGCAGTGCCCGCACCCGCGACAGCGCCGGGATCATCGCCACGCCGGCCTGGAACACGTGTTCGCCCTCGGGCAGCGTGCCGCGCTGGGCGAAGCTGTTGTAGCCATCGAGCCCACCGCCGAACACCAGGCTGCCCTTGTCCGACTGCGAGATGTAGAAGTGCCCCGCGCCGAAGGTGACGACGCCATCGATCATCGGCTTCAGCCCCTCGCTGACCCAGGCCTGCAGCAGGTGCGATTCCACGGCGATGGTCAGCCCCGCCATGGCCGCCACCTGCGACGTGTGCCCCGCCACCGCGATGCCGACCTTGCCGGCGCGGATCGGCCCCTTGCTGGTGCGCACGCCCACGGCGCGCCCGCCTTCCACGTCGATGCCGGTCACTTCGCAATGCTCGATCACATCGACGCCGCGTTCGCTGGCGGCATGCGCGAAGCCCCAGGCCACGGCATCGTGGCGAGCGGTGCCGCCGCGGCGCTGGAAAAGCCCTCCCAGCACCGGGAAGCGGCCGTTGTTGGTGTCGATCAGCGGGCAATAGGCGCGCACCGCATCGCGGTCGAACAGTTCCGCGTCGATGCCGGAAAGCTGCATGGCGTTGCCGCGCCGCGTGGCGGCATGCTTCTGCGCGTCGGTGTGGAACAGGTTCAGCACGCCGCGCTGGCTCATCATGACGTTGTAGTTCAGGTCCTGCTCCAGCCCTTCCCACAGCTTCAGGCTGTGTTCGTAGAAGTGGTGGTTTTCCGGGAACAGGTAGTTCGATCGCACGATGGTGGTGTTGCGGCCTGTGTTGCCCTGGCCGATCAGGCCGCGTTCCAGCACCGCGACATTGCTGATGCCATGCACCGATGCCAGGTAGTGCGCGGTTGCCAGGCCATGCCCGCCGCCGCCGATCACGACCACGTCGTAGGACGTCTTGGGGGTGGGCTTGCGCCAGGCAGGTTGCCAGCCGCGATTGCCGGAAAGGCCTTCCATGACGATGCGGAAGGCGGAGTAGCGGGCCATGGATGCTTGCGTTCGGACGATCGGGCGGCGGGAAGGACCCCAACGCTAGGGCCAGCGCGGCGGCACGTCTAGGGCGCGGGGCGCCCGGTGAGCTGCGGCAGCAGGTCGTAGCGGAAGCGCGTGGTCCAGACGCCGCGATCGGCCGACATCTGGCGCCGGTCCGGCAGCACCAGCGGCGCCACCGTGCCGCCCGGCATGGCGGTGCCGGCCACGCGCCCCTGTGCCGCGGCCGGCACGGCGGCCAGCCGGTTCGACGGCATCAGGAACAGCGCCGATGCCAGCGCGGCCTGGGTTTCCCGGCGCAGCACGAAATCGATGAACGACAGCGCCGCGCGCAGGTTCTGCGAGGTGTTCGACAGCACCATCAGCATCGGGTGCAGCATGGCGGCCTCGCGCGGGATCACCACGCCAAGCCGCCCGCCCGCGGCGCCGGCGCGGCGGAACTGGGCATCGCTGTTCCAGGCCGGCAGGATGCGGATCACCTGGTTGGCAAGGTCCTGCCAGCCCTGCACGCCGGCATCGTAGCCGCGGGAAAGCGGCAGCAGCGTGCGCAGCCGGCGCATGGCAGCGTCGCTGGCGCGCCAGTCGCCCGATTCCGCCTGGGCGATCACCCCGAACAGGTACACGGCCAGCAGGTCGGGCGGTGCCGGGATCACCATGCGGCCGCGCAGGCCGGGATCGAACAGCGCCCGCACGCCATCGGGCGGCGGCTGCATCAGTTGCCGGTCATAGGCCAGCGCCAGCGTGTCGAAGCCCAGCACCACGCCCAGGTCGCCGGCCTGGCGCGCCAGTGGCGACAGCTCGGCGCCCAGCGCCAGGCTGTCCGCCGCCACCGGCGCCACCAGGCCCAGGCCCTCCGCGGCGGCGGCGGCCAGCGGTTCCAGGATGGCGATGTCGGCCGGTTGGCGATCGCGCATCGCCGCCATGGCGCGCACCGTGGCCGTGCCCGGCGTGCTGCCCAGATAGGTGGCGCGCGCGCCGGCGCGGCTGCGCCAGGGCGCCAGCACGGCCGATTCGAAGCCTGTCTCGAATGCGCCGGCGGGGCCCAGGATGGTCAGCGCCCCGCCGCCCGCCGGCGCGCGCAATGGCTGCGCGGCCGCGCCCGGCACGCCAAGCGATGCGGCTGCCGGCGATGCCAGCAGGGCTGCCCGGAACATGGCGCGGCGGAGCATCCGGTCCTTGTGTTTTGGTTGCACGCAGAAGGGGGATAGGCACGCGCGGGTTGTCTCGTCCAGCCTTCACTTCCCGTCCGCGCCCCGCCATAACATCCTGGTTTACGCAGTCGCAGCAAGGTTGGATGCGCTCATGGCCCTACCGGGCTCCTCGCCTTCGCCTGACGCTGCCGCGCCGGCGGCCACCGCCGCCCCGCCGGAAGCAGCACCGCGCGTGGCCGCACTGGTGGGTGTGCTGGGCGTGGTCTATGGCGATATCGGCACCAGCCCGCTGTACACGGTGAAGGCCAGCCTTGCGCATTTCAGCGCCGATGGCCTGGACCGCACCGAGGTGATGGGCACGATCAGCCTGATCCTGTGGGCGCTGATCATCGTGGTCACCGTGAAATACGTGACCTTCGTGATGCGCGCCGACAACCGCGGCGAAGGCGGCATCCTGGCGCTGATGGCGCTGGCCAGCCGCAGCCTGAAATCGGAACGCGCGCGTGCCGGCGCCCTGATGGCGGGCGTGGCGGGTGCCGCCCTGTTCTTCGGCGATGGCGTGATCACGCCGGCGATCTCGGTGCTGTCGGCCGTGGAAGGGCTGGAGGTGATCGAGCCCAAGCTGCACGACCTGGTGGTGCCGATCAGCCTGGCGGTGCTGATCCTGCTGTTCGCCGGGCAATACCGTGGCAGCGGGCGCATGGGCGCGCTGTTCGGCCCCGTGTGCGCGCTGTGGTTCGCGAGCTTGGCGGCACTTGGCGTGTACGGCATTGTCGGCCGGCCGGAAATCCTGCTGGCGCTCGATCCCAGCTGGGCGGTACGGCTGATCGTGGCCGAACAGCACGAGGCGTTCATCACGCTTGGCAGCGTGGTGCTGGCGGTCACCGGGGCCGAGGCGCTGTACGCCGACATGGGGCATTTCGGGCGCGAGCCGATTCGCCGCGCCTGGCTTTACTTCGTGCTGCCGTCGTTGGCGCTGAACTATCTGGGGCAGGGCGCGCTGATGCTGTCCGACCCGGCCGCCATCGAGAACCCGTTCTTCCTGCTCTGCCCGGAACTGCTGCGCCTGCCCCTGGTGGTGCTGGCGACCGCGGCCACCGTGATCGCGAGCCAGTCGATGATCACCGGCGCCTATTCCATCGCGCGCCAGACAGCACTTCTGAACCTGCTGCCGCGGCTGACCGTGCGCCACACCAGTGAGGAGGAGGAGGGGCAGATCTACATGCCCCAGGTCAACAACGCGCTGCTGATCGGCGTGGTGCTGCTGGTGGTGACCTTCCGCAGCAGCGAACGCCTGGCCGCCGCGTACGGCATCGCGGTGACCGGCACGTTCCTGGCCACGTCGATCCTGGGCGGGGTGGTGGCCAGGCGCGTCTGGGGCTGGAACCGCGGGCTGACCCTGCTGGTGTTCGGCACCTTCGGCCTGATCGATGGCTTCTTCTTCGCCTCGAACCTCTTGAAGGTGCTGGATGGCGGCTGGGTGCCGCTGGTGCTGGGCGTGGCGATCTTCCTGCTGATGACCACCTGGAAGCGCGGCCGCGACCTGTTGTTCGAGCGCTGGCGGTCGGACAGCATGCCGCTGAAATCCTGGCTGGCCCGCCTGCCGCAAAGCCGGGTGATCCGCGTGCCCGGCACCGCGGTATTCCTGACCGGCAACCAGGATTTCCTGCCGAACGCGCTGCTGCACAACCTGAAGCACAACAAGGTGCTGCATGAGCGCGTGGTGTTCCTGACCGTCACCGCCAAGGACGAGCCCACGGTGCCTGCGCTGAACCGTGCGAGCGTGGAGGAATTGGCGCCCGGCATCCATCGCGTGAACCTGCGCTACGGCTTCATGGAAAGCCCGAACGTGCCGCGCGCGCTGGAGGAGTGCCGCGCCGCCGGCCTGGTGCTGGAACCGATGCAGACCAGCTACTTCCTGGGCCGAGAAACACTGGTGCCGGCGGCGCTGCCGAAGCTTTCCGCCTGGCGCCACTGGCTTTTCATGCTGATGGCACGCAACGCCCAGTCCGCCACGGAGTTCTTCCGCATACCGCCCGATCGCGTGGTCGAGCTTGGGGTGCGGGTGGCGATCTGATCTTTCGGGACAGGAGGTCCCGCCGGCGATGGCTGAAGTGCTGATGCTGCTGTCGAACAATGCCGGGTTTCCGGAAGGGTCCACGACCCGTGGCTATGAGATCACGGTGCCGCTGGGCCCGGACGGGCGACTGGACGAGGCGGGCTGGCGCGCCGACCCCCAGCGCTTCACCGTGCGGCGCTTCTGGGAGGGCGAGCCGGAGCGCCAGGGCATGCTGGTGCTGGGCCGCAGCGGCTGGCGCATCGACTATGGCCCGATCGAGGAGGACGACGAACCCACGCACAGCCTTGAGGCCCAGGTGCTGCGCCCGGGGGAATACGTGACCGTGCGCGAAGCGGACGGCATCGTGTTCACCTACCGCGTGGTGGGGGTGCGGTAGGGGAAGTGGTGGGCGCAGGATCGCTTGATGGTCCCGACCAGACGATGTCGCAGCCGCTGCGCATCGACCATCATCGGCGACGGGACACAGGACGGGTGGTGGAGCTGAGGGGAATCGAACCCCTGACCTCGTGAATGCCATTCACGCGCTCTCCCAACTGAGCTACAGCCCCACACGCGTCGGGAAGGGGGCAGGGGATAGCGCCCGGTCCCTTTCACTGCAAGCCCTCCCGTTTACCCGCGCTCTCCGCCATGATCGGGGCAGGGAGGAGTTTTGGGCATGCAGTCAGGCGATGGCATCGGCGAGATTCTGTGGCAGCCCGGCGCCGAGCGGGTGGCCGCCAGCAACATCAGCGCGTTCCGGCAGCTGCTGGCAGCGCAGGGCACGGCGCTGGCCGATTTCCCCGCGCTGTGGCGCTGGAGCGTCGAGGCGCCCGAGAAATTCTGGTCGGCACTGTGGGATTTCGCGGGCCTGCCTGGCCAGAAGGGCAACATGGCCCTGGAAAACGCGGCCCGGATGCCTGGCGCGAAATTCTTCCCCAACGCCCGCCTGAACTACGCCGAGGCGCTGCTGCGCCACCAGGGCGACAAGCCCGCCCTGGTGTTCCGCGGCGAGCACGGCGCCCGGCGCGTGCTGACGCGCGATGAGCTGCGCCAGGCCGTGGCCGCGCTGGCCGCCGCGCTCAAGGCCGCCGGCGTCGGCCCCGGCGACCGCGTGGCCGCCTGGCTGCCCAACATCCCCGAAGGCATCATCGGCCTGCTGGCCAGTGCTGCGATCGGCGCGGTGTGGTCCAGCTGCAGCCCCGATTTCGGCGCCGCCGGCGTGCTGGACCGCTTCGGCCAGATCGCGCCGAAAGTGCTGATCGCGGTCGATGGCTACCACTATGGCGGCAAGCAGTTCCGCAACGCCGCCAAGATTGCCGAGGTGATGGGCGGGTTCGAGACGGCGCCAAAACTGGTGATCGTGCCGTTCCTTGGCGATGCCGCGGCGCTGGCCGTGCCAGGGGCCATGGCGTGGGATGATTTCTGCGCCCCGCACGCAGCAGCACCGCTGGTCTTCGCGCCGATGCCCTTCGACCACCCGCTGTACATCCTGTTCAGCAGCGGCACGACCGGCAAGCCGAAATGCATCGTGCACGGCGCCGGCGGGGCTTTGCTGAAGCATGCCAGCGAGCACCTGCTGCACACCGACCTGAAGCCGGATGACCGGCTGTTCTACTTCACCACGCTGGGCTGGATGATGTGGAACTGGCTGGTCAGTGGACTGATGGCGGGGGCCACCCTGATCCTGTTCGACGGCAACCCCTTCCACCCCACCCCCGCCTTTCTGTTCGACGTGGCCGACGAGGAGGGCATGACGATCTTCGGCACCTCGGCAAAATACATCGACGGCATCGCCAAGGCCGGCGTGAAGCCGCGCGAGACCCATGCGCTGGCAACGCTGAAGGCCATGACCAGCACCGGCAGCCCGCTGGCCCCGGAATCGTTCGACTACGTCTATCGTGACATCAAGGCCGACATGATGCTGGCCAGCATCTCCGGCGGCACCGACATTGCCGGCTGCTTCGCCCTGGGCAACCCCGTGGGCCCGGTGCGCCGTGGCGAGCTGGCCACGCGCGCGCTGGGCTGTGCGGTCGATGTGTACGACGATTCCGGCACGCCAGTGGCCGGGCAGCGCGGCGAGCTGGTCTGCACCAAGCCGTTCCCGTCCATGCCCGTAAGTTTCTGGAACGATCCGGACGGCGCGAAATATCGCGCGGCCTATTTCGACCGCTTCCCCAACACCTGGTGCCATGGCGATTTCTGCGAACTCTACCCGCACCCGGACGGCACTGTCGGCATGGCGATCTTCGGCCGCAGCGACGCGGTGCTCAACCCCGGCGGCGTGCGCATCGGCACGGCCGAGATCTACCGCCAGGTCGAGAAGCTGCCGGAAATCCTGGAAAGCCTGGTGATCGGCCAGGATTTCCAGGGCGACGTGCGGGTAGTGCTGTTCGTGCGGCTGCGCGACGGGGCCGTGTGCGACGACGCGCTGTGCGCCCGCGTGCGCAAGGTCATCCGCGACAACGCCAGCCCGCGCCACGTGCCCGCGAAGATCCTGCCGGTGACGGATATTCCGCGCACGCGGTCGGGCAAGATCGTGGAGCTTGCGGTGCGCGACGTGGTGCATGGCCGCGCCATCAAGAACGCCGAGGCACTGGCCAACCCCGAGGCGCTGGAGCAGTTCCGGGCGATGCCGGACCTGGCGGTGTAGGCGGGGGCCGAGGCGCCCGCGCTACGTCGGCATTTCCCCCACGAACTGCTTCACCCCGCTGGTGCGCCGGCCGAAGCCGCCGCGCACCGCGCCGTTATCCACCTCGTTCGGCGCATCGGTGCCGGTCAGCGGCCTGGTGTCGGTGTCGCGCAGAATCACGCCCTTCTGCAGCTTGTGCACGTCGGTCACGATCGGCGTGCTGGCATCCAGCAGGTTGTGCGCGAGTTCGTGCAGGATGCAGTTCGCCACCAGGGTTTCGCGGTTGGCGGTGGCGTTGCCGCGCGGATCGCCGTTCTGCACGATCTGCTGCAGGTACACTTCCGAGATCATCGTCTTGTCCGCCGTCGCCAGCATGGTCGATCCCGAGATGCCCAGCGAGCCGCCGGAACCCTTCTTGGCCACGATGCTGCCCTTCTGGCTGGTCAGCACGTAGCACACGAAGTCGAACGCGGTCGGGTCGCCCTGCTTGCCGTCCCATTTCACATCGACCGCGTTGTAGCGCGCGACCGACTTGATGATGGCGTCGAAATAGGTCTTCAGCGTTGCCGCGCAGGTCTTGCGGTGGCTGTCGTCGAACCGGCCGGAAAGATCGCCGGCCTGGTTCACCAGGAAAACGTTGAGCGTCTGCGCCATAACGGGTCCTAACCCCCAGGATCCCCCACGCCGTCAGCATCGGCGAACACTTGGGCCGAGGCAAGGCAGGTGGGCGATGCGTCGCGTGGGCGAAGCAAGCGCCCCTCACCCTGTCCCTCTCCCGAGGGAGAGGGGACCCTCCCTGGCGAGGCCTCTCCGTGAACGGTCCCCTCTCCCTTGGGAGAGGGACAGGGTGAGGGGCGCTGGCTCCGCGCGGCCCGCCCGCCCCCTACCCCTCGGCCAGCGCGCGGCGCTCGGCCTGCACGCGCGCATCGCCGGGCAGCAGCGCGGCGGCGCGTTCCAGCGCCAGCATCGCCGCCCCCCGGTTGCCCAGCACGCGCTCGGCGCGGGCCAGGCGCAGCCAGCCCTCGCCATCCTGGGGCGATGCTTCCAGCCGCGTGCGCAGGCGATCGACCATGCCGCGGATCATCGCACTCTGCTGGTCGGGCGGCAGGGCGGCGATGGCGGCAGCGGCGGGGTCATCGGGCGCGGGGCCGCCACCGGCGGCGCCCTCGGCCTCGGCGATGCGGCTCCGCAGCAGCGGCAGCCAGGGCGCATCGGCGGGCGTGGCTGCAGCCAGGCGCTGCCAGCGCGCCAGCGCCGCGGCCGTCTCGCCCGCCTGGCGCTCGGCCAGGCCCAGGTAGAATTCGCCCCGCGCGTCGCCTGGCTGCTCGGCCACGGCGCGGGCCAGCAGGGCGCGCGCCTCGGCCGGCACGCGGCCCTCGGTCAGCAGGGAAAGCGCCTCGGCCAGGTCGATCGCGACGTCGGGCGCGAAGCGGATGGCAAGCGCCTCGCGTAGCGGCGCCACGCTGCCGGCCAGGTCGCCGGTGGCGCGCAGCGTGTTGGCCAGCAGCAGCAGGCCCTGGCGGCGCTCGTCGGTGCCGGTGGGCACGGCGGCCAGGCGGGCGCGCAAGGCGTCGGCCAGCTGGCGTGCCTCGGCATTGGCGGCGTCGCGCTGGGCGGCGACCTCGGCCAGCGGGAAACCGGGCATGTCGGGCGTGCCGCGCGGCAGGTACAGCACCGCCGCCAGCGCCGGCACCGCCAGCGCCGCCGCGGCCAACGCCCAGCGTCCGGCCGGCGGCGCGGGCGGGCTGGGCGCGTCCGGTGCCACGGCCAGCATGCGCCGCTGCACCTCCAGCCGGGCCGCTTCGTATTCCGGCGCGCCGATGCGCCCCGCCGCGTGCTCGCGCTGCAGCTCGGCCAGCTGCGCGCGATGCACCGTGAGGTCGTGCGCACCGCGCGCGCGCGGCGGCGCCGGCGTGCGCAGCAGCGGCAGCACCAGCAGCAGGGCCGCCAGGATCGCCGCCATGGCCAGCACGATGCTCATGCGACGCGCTCGCGCACGATACTCACGACTCAGCCTCCAGCCGCGCCAGCCGTGTGCGCTCGGCGTCGGTCAGCGGCGCGGGCGGCGGCGGGCGGCGGCGCAGGTAGCGCAGCGCGCCCAGCCCGCCCGCCACAAGCACCAGCAGCGGCAGGCCCCACAGCGCCAGGGTGGCGGCGTTGAAGGGGGGCGTGAGGCGCACATAGTCGCCATAGCGCGCCACGATGAAGGCCGTGGCCTGCGCGTCGCTGTCGCCCGCCGCGATGCGCTGGCGCACCAGCAGCCGCAGGTCGCGCGCCAGCTCGGCGTTGCTGTCGTCGATGCTCTGGTTCTGGCAAACGAGGCAGCGCAGGTCGCGGCTGATTTCGCGCGCGCGGGCTTCCTGCGCGGGGTCGGGCAGCATTTCCCGCGGGTCGAGCGCGGCCCAGGCCGGCCAGGCCAGCAGCAGCGCGAGCAGCAGGCGCTTCATCGCGAATAGCGCGCCAGCAAGGGGCGCACGTCGCCGGCGAGATACTCCGGCGTGATCGGCCCCGCCATGCGCCAGCGCACGATGCCGGCGGGATCGACGAAATAGGTTTCCGGCACGCCGTACAGGCCCCAGTCGATGGCGTTGCGGCCGTCGCGGTCCACGCCGATCAGCTGGAACGGGTCGCCCAGCTCGGCCAGGAAGCGCTTGGCGTCCTGCGGAGAATCCTTGTAGGCGATGCCCAGCATGCGCACGCCTTCGCGCGCAAGGCGCATGAGCTGGGGATGCTCGATGCGGCAGGGCGCGCACCAGCTGGCGAAGAAGTTCACCAGCAGCGGGCGGCCGGGGGTCAGCGCGGCGTTGGTCAGGCGCGGGGCGGCGTCGTGCAGCGGCGGCAGGTCGAATGGCGGCGGCGCGTTGCCCACCAGTGCGCTGGGCACGCCGCGCGGATCGCGGCCCGAGCGCATGTAGCTGTAGAACCCGAATGCCCCCGCCCCCAGCAGCGCAAGCGGCGAGGCGAACAGCAGCCGGCGGCCGATCACGCGGGTTGCGCCACCCGGCGCCGCGAAGGCGCACCCACGCGGTGCCGCCGATCGGCCAGCGAAACCCCGCCGCCCAGCGCCATCACCACCGCCCCCGCCCAGATCCAGGGTGCCAGCGGATTATGGTGCAGCCGGATCACCGCGGCTCCTCCTTCCGCCACATCGCCCAGCACGGCGTACAGATCCGACATGCCGGTGGTGTGGATGGCGGCCTCGGTGGTGCTCATGCGCTGGCTGGGGAAGAAGCGCTTTTCCGGCGCCAGCGTGAAGCGCACCTGGCCCGCGCCATCCAGCACCGACAGCGTCGCGCGGTCGGCCACGAAGTTCGGACCAGGTGCCCGCGAAAGGCTTTCGAAGCGCACGGTGGTGCCGGCCACCTGCATGGTCTCGCCGGGGCGCAGCAACGCGAGCTTTTCCTGCGCCAGGCCCATGCCCGACAGGCCGGCGACCGTGATGCCCATGCCGGCATGCGCGATGGTCATGCCCACCGCGGCGCCGGGCAGCGCGGCAAGCCGGCGGAGCGAGTCGCCGAGGGCGACGCGGCCCAGGCCGATGCGCTGCCCCAGCTCCACCAGCGCGCCGCACAGGATCCACGCCGCGGCGGCAAGCCCGAGGGCAGGAAGTATCCGCGCACCGGACCACCACAGGCCCGCCACCAGCACCAGCGCCGCGATGCCGGCCGCGACCCAAAGCCGCTGCATCGCGCCAGAAAGATCGCCGCGCTTCCAGGCCAGCATCGCGCCGAACGGCAGGGCCGCGATCAGCGGCACCATCATCGGCCCGAAGGTCGCATTGAAGAAGGGCGGGCCCACGGTCAGCTTCGCGTCGAACAGCATCTCCGCGAACAGCGGATAGAGCGTGCCCACGAACACCGCCGCGCAACTCGATGCCAGCAGCACGTTGTTCAGCACCAGGGCGCCTTCCCGGCTGATCGGCGCGAAGGCGCCCTGCGGCGCCAGCGCCGGCGCCCGCCAAGCGAACAGGGCCAGCGACCCGCCGACCGCGATCACCAGCAAGGCCAGGATGAACACGCCGCGCGTGGGGTCGGTGGCAAAGCTGTGCACGGAATTCAGGATGCCCGAGCGCACCAGGAAGGTGCCCAGCAAGGAAAGGCTGAAGGTCAGGATCGCGAGCAAAATGGTCCAGACCTTCAGCGCCTCCCGCTTCTCGACCACGATCGCGCAGTGCAGCAGCGCGGTGCCCAGCAGCCAGGGCATGAAGCTTGCGTTCTCCACCGGGTCCCAGAACCAGAAGCCGCCCCAGCCGAGCTCGTAGTACGCCCACCACGACCCCATCGCGATGCCGATGGTCAGCAAGGCCCACGCGCCCAGCGCCCAGGGCCGCACCCAGCGCCCCCAGGCGGCATCCACGCGGCCCTCGATCAGGGCGGCGCAGGCGAAGGCGAAGCTGATGGCGAAGCCAACGTAGCCCGCGTACAGGAACGGCGGATGGAACGCGAGGCCAGGGTCCTGCAGCAGCGGATTGAGGTCGCGCCCTTCCTCGGGCAGCGGCCACACACGCTGGAAGGGGTTGCTGGTCAGCAGCGTGAACAGCAGGAAGCCGAAGGCGATCATGCCCAGGATCGCCAGCACGTCGGCGCGCAGCACGGCCGGCAGGTGGCGGCCGAAGGCGGCGACGCTGGCGGCGCACAGCGCCAGCATCAGCACCCACAGCACCAGCGAGCCCTCGTGGTTCCCCCAGGTGCCGGAGATCTTGTAGATCATCGGCTTCAGGCTGTGGGAATTCTGCACCACGTTTGCCACCGAGAAGTCGCTGGTGACGTAGGCGTGCATCAGGCAGCCGAAAGCGATCGCCACGAACAGCAGCAGGCCGGCGGCCGAGGCCGGCCCGGCTTCCATCAGCGCAGCACCCCGCTGCTCGCCCAGGCGCGCGCCGACCAGCGGCAGCACGGACAGCGCCAGCGCCATGGCGCAGGCCAGCGCCAGTGCGAAGTGTCCCAGTTCCGCGATCATTGGGTTCTCGTGGCTGGCGGTGCCGTGAGTGTGTTCCAGGTGGCGGCCGGCGGCGGCGGCTGGCCGGGCTGCCAGTGGCCGCTGCGCTTCAGCGCGTCGGCGACCTCGGGCGGCATGTAGGTTTCGTCGTGGCGGGCCAGGATTTCGCGCGCCACGAACACGCCATCGGGGCCGAGCGCGCCGTTCGCCACCACGCCCTGGCCCTCGCGGAACAGGTCCGGCAGCACGCCGCGATATTTTACCCGCAAGGTGTTGGCGCCATCGGTCACGCGGAAGGCGATGTCGGGCGTGCCTTCGGCGCGGGCGACGCTGCCGGCTTCCACCAGGCCACCGATGCGCACCGCGCGGCCGGGCGGCGGGGGTTTCGCGGCGATGTCGCTGGGCGAGTGAAAGAACACCAGATTGTCCTGGAACGCGGTGAGCGTCAGCGCCGTGGCGCTGCCCAGGCCCAGGCCCGCCAGCAGCACGATCCACAGTCGGCGCCGCTTGCGCGCGGTCATCGGTTGCGGGCCGGCATCAGGGCTTCGAGCCGCGCCACCTCGCGCCTGGCCTGCACATGGCCGCGCCACGATGCCAGGCACAGCACGCCGAGCACGACGAACGCCAGGCCATAGGCCGCCAGCACGAACATTCCGTGATCGCTCATGCGGTCGCCTCGGCCACGGCGGCGCGGTTGGCGCGCGCCAGCATCAGGCCGCGCGCGCGTTTGCGCAGCACTTCCGTGCGCAGCCGCAGCAGCACCAGGAAGCCGCCCAGCAGGGTGAAACCCACGGCACTGATCAGCAGCGGCCACAGCATCTCGGCATGGATGCCGGGGGCAGCAAGGCGCGTGACGCTGGCCGGCTGGTGCAGCGTGTTCCACCAATCCACCGAGAATTTGATGATCGGCACGTTCACCAGCCCCACCAGCGCCAGGATGGCGGCCGATTTCTCGCCGCGGCGCGGATCATCGAACGCGCCGGATAGCGCGATGTGGCCCAGATACAGGAACAGCAGGATCAGCACGCTGGTCAGCCGCGCATCCCACACCCAGTATGCGCCCCACATCGGCCGGCCCCACAGGGACCCGGTGGCCAGGCACACCACGGTGAAGCAGGCGCCCACCGGGGCGATGGCCTGCGCCGCCAGGTCCGCCAGCGCGTGCTTCCACACCAGCGCCAGCAACGAGGCGATGCCCAGACCCAGGTAAAGCCCCATGGCCATCCAGGCCGACGGCACGTGCAGGTACATGATGCGCACGGTTTCGCCCTGCTGCCAGTCGCGCGGCGCCACAAACCCGCCCCAGCCCAGCCCCAGCACGGTGGTGACCAGGGCGCCCAGGCCCACCCACGGCAGCACCGCGCCGGAAAGCCGCATGAAGCGGCCCGGATTGGCGAAACGCGCGATCCCTCCCGGGGCGTCGGGCATGGTTTGCATTGCCGTGCACAATAGGGGGATTCCGCCCCGGGTTTGAAGGCCCGCCCGCGCCGATGCACCATCACGCAACACGGAAGGATGCCGCGCATGGCGTATTGGCTGGTGAAGTCCGAACCCGACGTGTTCGGCTGGCCCGACCAGGTGAAGGCGAAGGTCGAACCCTGGACCGGGGTGCGCAACCACCAGGCCAAGCTGAACCTGATGGCGATGAAGGTCGGCGACCTGGCCTTCTTCTACCACTCCAATATCGGCAAGGAGGTGGTGGGCGTGGTCAAGGTGGTGCGCACGGCCTATCCCGACGCCACCGTGAAGCCCGACGACCCGAAGGGCGACTGGGTCTGCGTGGACATGCAGGCGGTGGCGCCGTTCCCCAAGCCCGTGACGCTGGTTGCCGTCAAGGCCGCGCCGAAGCTTGCCGGAATGGCATTGCTGAAGCTCTCCCGCCTGTCGGTGCAGCCGGTGACCGCCGCGGAATGGAAGCTGGTGTGCAAGATGGGCGGCTACACCTGATCCCTCGCGCCGAGATCGTTGCGCACTGGCCGGTGGCGGCGCTGCTGTGCGCGCTGGTGTTCGCCGCCATCGGCCCGGTGACCTGGCGGCTGCTGCCGCCGGAGACGTTCCTGACGCTGGCGCAACTGCCGCTTTACATGGCGCACCAGGTGGAGGAGCACGCGAATGACCGCTTCCGCCGCTTCGTCAACGCGCGCTTCGGCGCAGACGCACTGACACCGGCGGCGGTGGCCGTCATCAACCTGCCGGGCGTCTGGGGCGTGATCCTGCTGGCCTTCGCGCTGGGCGCCTTGGTGCATCCCGGCCTGGGCCTGGCCGCGCCCTACCTGTCGGTGGTGAATGCCATCACGCATGTCGGCGCCGCGATTGCCTGGCGCGGCAGCAATCCGGGCCTGGTGTCCGCCGTGGCGCTGCTGCTGCCAGGCGGCGCGCTGGCCATTGCCGTGATCCCCGCCCAACCCTGGCACCACGCGCTGGCCCTGGCCGTGGCGCTGGCGATCCACGCCGCCATCGTCGTGCACGTGCGGCGCCGCGCGCATGGCTGAGCGCAGGCTGTGCCGCCTTGACGAGATCGAGGATGGCGAGGCGCGCGGCTTCCCCGGCCCGCCGGGCGACTTCGTCGGCCTGTTCGCGGTGCGAAGCGGCGGGAAAGTGTTCGTGTACGCCAATTCCTGCCCGCATATCGGCGTGCCGCTGGACTGGAGCCCGGACGAGTTCCTTGACGCCACCGGCACGCTGATCCAGTGCGCCACGCACGGCGCGCTGTTCCGGATCGAGGACGGCTACTGCGTGAAGGGTCCCTGCGCGGGCGAGGTTCTGCACGCGGTGCCGTCTGAAATCCGCGACGGCGAGGTCTGGGTCACCGCATGACCGCATGAAGCCCTGGCAGTCGGCGCTGGGCACCACGCTGCTGATGCAGGCCGTGGCGTCGTTCATGAACCAGGCCCTGCCGGTGGTTGCGCCGCTGCTGAGCGGCAGCGTGGGCCTGGCGCCGGAGGCGATCGGCACCCTGTCGGCGCTGACCGCCGCCGGCACGGTGCTGTTCCTGGCCGCTGGCGGGCCGGTGCTGGCCCGATTCGGGCCGGTGCGCATGCTGCAGGGCGGCGCGCTGCTGTCGGCGCTGGCCATGGCGGTATCGGGCATCGGCACGGTGCCGGCCCTGCTGCTGGGGTCGTTCCTGCTGGGCGTCGGCTATGGTCCGACGCCGCCGTCCGGCAGCCGCATCCTGGCGGCGACCGCGCCCAAGGGGCACCGCACGCTGATCTTCTCCATCAAGCAGGCCGGGGCACCGCTGGGCGGCATGCTGGCCGGCGTGGTCATGGCGCCGGTGGCGGAGAGCTTCGGCTGGGGGGCGGCGCTGCTGCTGGGCGCGGCGGTGGCCATCGTCGCGGCGCTGCTGATCAACGGCCAGCGCCGCATGCTCGATCTTGAGCGCGACGCGACCCGCGCGATCGGCCCGCGCGCCTTGTTCCGCCCCGCCGCACTGGCCGCACCGTTCGGCGTGCTGCTGCACGCCGGGGCGCTGCTGCCGCTGTCCCTGCTGGCGGTGTCGTTCGCGGTGGTGCAGGGGTGCCTGTTCTCCTTCACCGTCACCTGGCTGGTCGAAACCCATGGCATGACGCTGGTGCAGGCCGGGTCGGCCTTTGCCGTGCTGCAGGGCGCCGGCGTGGTGGCCCGCGTCAGCCTGGGCTGGCTGGCCGACCGCACCGGCCGGCCGATCGTGAACCTGCTGTTGCAGGCCGGCGTGGCGACCGGCGCCATCCTGGTGTTCGCCAGCCTGCCGGCCGATACCGGCCATGCCGCGATGCTGGCCATGGCGGGTGTGGTCGGTTTCGTCGCCGCCAGCTGGAACGGCATCTACCTGGCCGAGGTGGCGCGGCTTGCGCCACCCGATCGGGTCGCCGACGCAACGTCGGGGTCCACCATGCTGACCTTCCTGGGCTACGTGGCGGGCCCGGCGCTGTTCGCCCGGGGCGTCGCCTGGACCGGTGGCTGGACGGTGTCGATGCTGGGCATGGCGCTGCAGCTTTCCGCCATGGCGCTGGTGATGGCGCCGATCCTGCTGCGCGCGGATCGCAGGGCCAGGCAGGATTGATCGCGGCGTCCGCGCGCGCCACTGTCGTGCCCATCCATCAGGGGGCCGTCGATCAGGGGGTTTGCGCCATGCCGCTTCAACTGCCGCGCCGCGGGCTTGCCATCGCTGCCGGCGCCCTTGCCATGCCCTGGATTTCCCGTGCCCAGGCCGCCTGGCCCAATCGGCCGATCCGCATCGTGGTGGCCTTCGGCACCGGCGGCGGCACCGACGTGACCACGCGGCTGCTGGCGCCGAAGCTTGCCGAAATCCTGGGCCAGCCGGTGGTGATCGAGAACCGGCCCGGTGCCGGCAGCACGATCGGCGCCGACCATGTCGCGAAATCCCCACCCGATGGCACCACCTTCCTGCTCGCCACGCTGTCCACCACCGGCATCGCGGTGGGGCTTTACCCGAACCTGCCGTACGACCCGGCGCGCGACCTGGTGGCGGTGGCGCCCACCGTGTTCGTGCCGATCGGGCTGGGCATCGCCACGCGCGGCTGGGACGTGCGCAACCTGGAGCAGTTCATCGCCACGCTGAAGGCGAAGCCGAACGGCTACACCTTCGGCAGCGCCGGCATCGGCACCACCGGCCACATCGCCAGTGCCAACTTCCTGCGCCAGCAGGGGCTGCAGGCCGAACACGCCCCCTATCGCAATCCCGGCCAGACCTATGCCGCGCTGGTCGCGGGCGAGATCCAGTTCACGCACGACATCCCTTCGCTGCTGAAGCCCTTCCACGATGCCGGCCAGGCGCGCGTGCTGTTCGTGGCCACGCCCGAGCGCTCGCCGCTGCTGCCCGACGTGCCCACGGTGACCGAGGCCGGCCTGCAGGACTACAAGGCCTATTCCTGGTACGGCATTTTCGGGCCCGCCGGCCTGCCCGCGCCGATCGTCGCGCGCATGGCGGCCGCGATCGATCAGGCGCTGGGCGATGCCGCGATCAACGCACGGCTGAACGAATTCGGCACCCCCGGCATGCGCGGCTGGACGCCCGAACGCTTCGCGCAGTACGTGCAGGACGAGATCACCCTGTGGGGGCCGCTGACGCGCGCGTCGGGCGCGCGGGTGGAGTAGCCGCCGCCACCCTCAGTCGGCGTACTGCCCGGCCGCCTGCAGCACCGGGCGCCACTTCGCCAGCTCCGCCTGCCAGAAGGCGCGATGCGCGGCCGGCGTGGCGCGGTCCTGCGGCTCGGGCGCCGTGCCGAGCTCGGCAAAGCGCGCCACCACCTTCTCGTCGCGCAGCGCCACCTGCAGCGACTGGCTGAGGCGGGCCAGGATCGGCGCCGGGGTGCCCTTCGGCGCATACAGCCCGTGCCAGATCGAAACCTGCAGGTCGGGCATGCCGGCCTCGGTGGTGGTGGGCACGTCGGGCAGCACGGCAAGCCGCGCCGGCGTGGTCACCGCCAGCGCCCGGATGCCGCCGCCCTTGATCTGCTCGACCGTGTTGGTGGTCTGGTCGCACATGATGTCGATGCGCCCGGCCAAAAGCTCGGTCATGGCGGGGGCGGTGCCGCGGAACGGCACGGTGGTCATGGGGGTCTGCAGGATGTGCTGCAGCAGCGTGCCGCACAGCTGGCTGGCCGCGCCCAGGCCGGCATTGCCCAGGTTCGCATCCTCCTTCTTCGTCCTGATCCAGGCCACCAGCTCCTGGAAGGTTTTTGCCGGATGATCCTTCGGCACCACGATGGTCATGGGCACGGGGGTCACCAGGCCGATGGTCTCGAAGCCGTTGATGCCGTCGTAGGGCAGGCGGCGGTACAGGATGGGGGCGGTGGCCATGCCGATGTGGTGCAGCAGCAGGGTATGGCCATCGGGCCGCGCATTGGCCACACGCGCCGCCCCCAGCGTGCCGCCGGCGCCGCCCACATTCTCCACGATCACCGACTGGCCCAGGTCACGTCCCATCGCCTCGCTGACCAGGCGCGCGACCGCGTCGGTCGGGCCGCCGGCGGCGAAGGGGACCACGATGGAGACGGGGCGGCTGGGGAAATTCTGCGCGGCGGCGGGCAGGGCGACAGCCGTGAAGACTGCGGCAAGCAGGGTGCGGCGAAGCATGACGGTTCCTCCCGAGGGAATGGTTGCTGTCCAGATGCGGCGGGGGCGTCTGCCCGTCAAGCATCCATGCGCAGCGCCGCCAGGAAGGCGCTTTGCGGAATCTCCACCTTGCCGAACTGCTTCATCCGCTTCTTGCCTTCCTTCTGCTTCTCCAGAAGCTTGCGCTTGCGGGTGATGTCGCCGCCGTAGCATTTCGCGGTCACGTCCTTGGAAAGCGCGCCGATCGTCTCGCGCGCGATCACCCGGCCGCCGATCGCGGCCTGGATCGCGATCTTGAACAGCTGGCGCGGGATCAGCTCCTTCAGGCGTTCGCAGATCGCGCGGCCGCGCTTCTCGGCCTGGGATTTGTGCGCGATGAAGCTCAGCGCATCCACCGGATCGTTGTTGACCAGGATGCTGATCTTCACCAGGTCGGCTTCCACATAGCCGTCCATCGCGTAGTCGAAGCTGGCATAGCCGCGGCTTACCGACTTCAGGCGGTCGTAGAAGTCGAACACCACCTCGTTCAGCGGCAGGCGATAGACCGCCATGGCGCGGCTGCCGACATAGGTGAGATCGACCTGCTGGCCGCGGCGTTCGTTGCACAGGGTCAGGATCGCGCCCAGGTGGTCGTCGGGCACCAGGATGGTGGCCTTGATCCAGGGCTCCTCCATGTGGTCGATCTTGACCACGTCAGGCATGTCGGCGGGGTTGTGCAGCTCGATCGCGCTGCCATCCGTCATGTGCAGCTTGTAGACCACGCTGGGGGCGGTTGCGATCAGGTCGAGGTTGAACTCGCGGCTCAGGCGCTCCTGCACGATCTCCAGGTGCAAAAGGCCCAGGAAGCCGCAGCGGAAGCCGAAGCCAAGCGCGGCGCTGGTTTCCGCCTCGTAGTGGAAGCTCGCGTCGTTCAGCCGCAGCTTGGCCAGCGCATCGCGCAGCTTTTCGAACTCGTCGGCATCGGTCGGGTAAAGCCCGCACCACACCACCGGGATGCTGGGCTTGAAGCCGGGCAGGGCTTCGGGCGCCGGCACGCGGTCATCGGTGATCGTGTCGCCCACGTTGCAGTCGGCCACGGTCTTGATGGCAGCCGTGATGTAACCGACCTCACCAGGGCCCAGGTCATCGACCGCGGTCATCTTCGGTGCGAACACGCCGACCTGCTCGATCGGGTGCGCGGCACCATTGCTCATCATGCGGATCTTCTGGCCGCGGCGCAGCCTGCCATCCTTCACGCGGACAAGCACCACCACGCCGAGATACTGGTCGTACCAGGCATCCACCAGCAGCGCCTTCAACGGCGCGTTGGCGTCGCCCTTCGGCGCGGGGAGCCGCGTGACCAGCGCTTCCAGCACGCCTGAAATGTTGAGCCCGGTCTTGGCGCTGATCTCGACCGCCTGCGAGGCATCAAGCCCGATCACCTCCTCGATCTGCGCCTTCACCCGCTCGGGTTCGGCGGCCGGCAGGTCGATCTTGTTCAGGACGGGCACGATCTCGTGATTGGCGTCGATCGCCTGGTACACATTGGCCAGGGTCTGCGCCTCCACCCCCTGGCTGGCATCGACCACCAGCAGGCTGCCTTCGCAGGCCGCCAGGCTGCGGCTGACTTCGTAGGCGAAATCGACATGCCCGGGCGTGTCCATGAGATTGAGCACGTAGTCGCGCCCGTCCTTCGCCCGATAGTCCAGCCGCACGGTCTGCGCCTTGATGGTGATGCCGCGCTCGCGCTCGATCTCCATGTTGTCCAGCACCTGCTCCTTCATCTCGCGCGAGGTCAGCGCGCCGCAGGCCTCGATCAGGCGGTCGGCCAGGGTGGATTTGCCGTGGTCGATATGCGCGATGATCGAGAAGTTGCGGATTTTTTCGAGGGCGGTGTCGGTCATGGGTGCAATCGGTTATGGCGCGGGCGGCATGGCCCTCGCTTGCTGCGCCGTGACATAAGCGCAAACGCCCGGAAATCAAAGGAGGCGATGGCGGCCTGATGCGACGGATGCTGGCTGCCCTGGTGCTGTGCCTGATGGCTGGCTGCTCCAGCACGCAGGTGCCCATGAACGTGCCGCTGGCGGTGCCCGACGGGGGCGCACCGCCCTTCGGGCGCGGCTACCAGCCGGCCGACCCTGCCTTCGCCACGGCCAACCGGCACCTGGTGCTGCTGGCCTTCTCGGGCGGCGGCAAGCGCTCGGCCGCCTTCGCGCATGGCGTGCTGCGGGGCCTGGCCCAGGTGCCGGTGACCACTGAAGCGGGCGCGCGCACGCTGCTGGACGAGGTCGATCTGATCGCCGGCGTGTCGGGCGGGTCGTTCCCGGCCATGCATTATGGGCTCAATCGCGCGAAAAGCTTCGAGACCTTCGGCGACGAGTTCCTTTACGTCGATATCGAGGCGTTCATCTGGGGCACCTTCCTGCTGCCGTGGAACTGGGAATGGCTGTTCAACCCGTTCTTCGGCACCAATGACCGGATGGCGCAGGTCTATGACCGCTTGATGTTCCGGGGCGCCACCTTCGCCGACCTGCAGCGCCGCGGCCCGCCGCTGATCGGCATTGCTGCCACCGACATCACGGTGGGCCAGCCCTTCGGCTTCACCCAGGCGGGCTTCGACCTGATCTGCAGCGACATCGCCGATTTCCCGATCGCCCGGGCGGTCGCCGCCAGCAACGGGTTTCCGGTGCTGTTCAGCCCGGTCACGCTGACCAACCACGCCGCTGCCTGCGGCCGGCGCCAGCCCGCCTGGGTGGCCGGTTTCCAGGCCGCCCCCCCGATCTCGCGTGAGCGCGCCCTGGCCCGCTCCGCGCAGCACTATGCCGACCCGGAGACCGCGCGCTACCTGCATCTGATGGATGGCGGCATCGCCGACAACCTGGCCATGCGCAGCCTGCTGAACGGGCTGATCCTGGCCGGGCTGCAGCGCGATTTCGGCCTGTTCGGCGCCGACTACCGCACCACCACGCGGGTCTTGGTGATCTCGGTCGATGGCCAGGCGGCGGCCGACCCGGGCTGGGCGCAAAGCCGCACGCTGTCCGGCCTGTCGCAGATCTTCTCGGCGGTCAGCGGCACCCAGATCGACCGGCTGAATTTCGAGACCCTGCTGCTGGCCGACCGCGCCACCCGCGAGATCGAGGCCAAGGCGAAGCGCGAACGCTGCCTGCTGGCACCGGTGCTGAACGGCCGGCGGTGCGACGATTTCCAGGCGCGCGTGGTGCAGCTTTCGCTGTCCGACATCGCCGACCCGGTGAAGCGGGCGCGGCTGCAGGCGATCCGCACGGGGCTGACCATCCCGCGCGAGGATGCCGACGCCCTGGTGCGCTACGGCGAGGAGCTGGTGCGCGACAATGCCGAAATCCGCGCCCTGTTCGAGGGCGCGGATGCGCCCGCGCCGCCCCGTTCGGCCTTGCGGACCCGCCGACAATCGGTGCAATGACGCGGCACGAAAACAGGGGAGGATCTTCCATGCACCGCAGAGCGTTCCTGGCGGCACCCGCCCTGGCCACGCTGGCCGGCACTGCGCGCGCGCAACAAGCCTGGCCCGACAAGCCCGTGCGCGTGGTGGTGCCCTGGGCGCCGGGCGGGTCCACCGACACGGTCGCCCGCATCCTGCAGCAGCGCCTGTCCGACCGGCTGGGCCAGGCGGTGGTGATCGACAACCGGGGTGGTGCTTCGGGCGCGATCGGTGCCGGCGCCGCTTCACAATCGGCACCCGATGGCTACACTTGGCTGCTGGCCTTCGACACGCAGGGCGTGAATGCCAGCCTGATGCGCCTGCCGTTCGATACGGTGGCCGATTTCGCCCCCGTCACGCTGATCGCGCGCGGGCCGATGTTCCTGGTCACGCACCGCGACAAGCCGTTCCGTACCGCGCAGGACTGGCTGGCCGCCGCACGAAAGGACCCCGAGAAGATCACCTATGCCACCAGCGGGTCAGGCACGCTGGCGCATCTGGCGATGACGCTGCTGTCCACGCAAGGCAACTTCAAGGTGACGCACGTGCCGTATCGCGGTGGAGCGCCGGCCACCACCGCCATGCTGGGCCAGGAGATCGACAGCTACATGACCAACGCCGTGGTGGTGATGCCGCATATCCGCGCCGGCACGCTGCGGCCGCTTGCCGTGACCAGCGCCGAGCGCTGGCCCGGACTGCCCGAGGTGCCGACCTTCGGCGAGCTGGGTCTGACTGGCGCTGAATCCTACACCTGGTGGGCCTTCTTCGGCCGCGCCGGCACGCCCCAGCCGATCCTGGACCGCATGACCGAGGCCTTGCGCGCGGTGCTGCGCGAGCCCGAGATCAGCCGCAGGATCGAGGAGCAGGGCGCCAACGTGGTGGCGTCCTCGCAGGCCGAGCTTGCCGCTTTCCTGAAGGGCGAGATCGACAAATGGGGCAAGGTGATCCGCGACAACAACATCCGCGCCGAAAGCTAGGGCGGCGGCTGTCCTGGCGCTTTCGGTCTCCGGCGTGCCCATCCCGTCCGTCACCGCCGTGCTGGTCACGCATTTCAGCCGGCGCGTGATCGGACAGTGCCTGGCCAGCCTGCCGCCCGGCCTGCCCGTGGTGGTGACCGACAATGCCAGCACGGACGAAACCCGCGCGCTGATCCGCGCCGCGGCACCACACGCGGTGCTGCACGAAAACGCCGTGGGGGTTGGCTTCGGCAACGCCGCCAACCAGGGTTTTGCTCGGGCCGACACCGACTTCGTGCTGCTGCTGAACCCCGATGCCACGCTGCGCCCCGACACGCTGGACCGCCTGCTGGCGGCGGCCGCGCGCTACCCCGATGCCGGCGTGCTGGCGCCGGCGTTGCGCGACCCCGAGGGCGGCTGGGAAGTCAGCCACGATGTCGGCCTGTTCCGCCGCCTGCACCTGCCGCGCCGGCGCACCGACAGCGAGCCCACGGGCGACATCTGCGCCGAGTATGTCTCCGGCGCCGCCATGCTGATCCGGCGTGACGTGCTTGCCCGGGTCGGCGGCTTCGATCCAAGAATCTTCCTGTACTACGAGGACGACGATTTCTGCCTGCGGGTGCGGCAGGCCGGCTTCAGCCTGGTGCGCGTGGCCGATGCGGTGGTGCACCACATCGGCGGCGGCAGCATCCCGCGCAGCTGGGAAAAGCACTATGAAAAGCACCGGCACATGGCCTGGTCGCGCCGCTATGTCGAGGCGAAGTGGCATGGCCGGGCGGCTGCGCGCCGCGGCGCCTGGCCGGCGCTGCTGCGGTATGCCGTGAAGGCGCCGGGCTACCTGCTGCTGGATTTCCGCAACAAGGGGCTGCGGGACGCCGCGCGCTTCGCCGGCACGCTGGCGTGGCTGATGGGGAGGCGGGCGCGGTAGCTACCGCCCCAGCGTCGCCAGCCACCTTCGCTTGCCGGCCAGCACATGCGCTTCACCCAGTGAACGCGCGCGGGCCACGTCACCCGCCTCGATCGCATCCACCAGCGCCGCGTGCTCGGCATTGCTCTCGGCCATGTTTTCCACGCGCAGCAGCACCTGGCGGCGCACCAGGCGGCTTTCCTTGATCATGGCGCGATAGAGGCCGGCGGTACGGGCGTGGTCGGCGTGGTCCAGCATGGCCTCGTGGAAATCGAGGTTGGCGCTGAAATAGGCGCCCGCGTCGTTCGCCGCGATCGCCGCGGCCATCGCGGCCACGCGCGCGCGCAGGTCGGTGATTGCCGCCGCGTCCCGCCGCTCGGCCAGCCGGCCGCAGGTGAAGCCCTGCAGCAGGGCGCGGGCGTCGAACAGTTCCGCCATCTCGGCGGCGTCCAGCAGCCGCACCGACATACCCTGGTGCGACGGGCCGGCGGCCACCAGGCCGTCCCGCTCCAGCGCCCTGAGCGCCTCCCGCAGGGGTCCGCGGGAAACGCCAAGCCGGGCGGCCAGGGCGAGTTCGTTCAGCCTGGTGCCCGGCGCCAGCTCGTCCGACAGGATCATGCGTTCCAGCTCGGCATGCACCAGCGCGGTCAGGCTTTCGGCCTGGCGGGCGGCGATTCGGGATGGAACATCCAGCATGCCGGCAGATGGCCATGGCGGCGGCGGCGTTGTCAACTGCCGACAGGTTGTTGACAACACCGCCGGACCCGGCAACGATGCGTCCGTTCCGGAGGTCAAAAATGTCCGACGCCGCCCCGCTTGCCCGCACCGAAACCCGCGCCGCGCTGGCCGACGTCACGGTGCTCGATCTCACCCGCGTGCGCAGCGGTCCCACCTGCGTGCGCCAGCTGGCCGACTGGGGCGCCAGGGTCATCAAGATCGAGATGCCCGAGGGGCTGGACCAGGGCGACCCGATGGGCGGGCCGCGCCAGGGGCCGGACTTCCAGAACCTGCACCGCAACAAGCGGGGGCTCACGCTGAACCTGAAATCGCCCGAGGGCGTGGCACTGCTGAAGCGCCTGGCCGAGAAGGCCGACGTGGTGGTGGAGAATTTCCGCCCCGACGTGAAGCATCGGCTGGGCATCGACCACGCGGCGCTGTCGGCGGTGAACCCGCGCATCATCTACGCCTCGATCTCGGGCTTCGGGCAGGATGGCCCGTATGCCGACCGGCCAGGCTTCGACCAGATCGCCCAGGGCATGGGGGGCCTGATGAGCATCACCGGCCTGCCGGGCCAGGGGCCGGTGCGGGTGGGCATTCCGATCGCCGACCTGTGCGCCGGCTTCTTCGCCGCCCACGGCATCATGGTGGCGCTTTATGAACGCGAGCGCTCCGGCCGCGGCCAGTGGGTGCAGACATCCCTGCTCCAGGCGCAAAGCTTCATCCTGGATTTCCAGGCGGCGCGCTGGCTGATGGCGGGCGAGGTGCCGAAGCAGGCCGGCAACAACCACCCCACCAGCATTCCGACCGGCGTGTTCCCGACCAGCGACGGCCACATGAACATCGCCGCCACCGGCAACGTGATCTGGAAGCGCTTTTGCGAGGTGCTGGGCACCACCGAGTGGCTGACCGACCCGCGCTTCATCGACGGCCGCGCGCGCAGCACGAACCGCGACGCGCTCAATGCGCTGATCGCCGAGCGCACGAAGTCCGACACCGCCGCCAACTGGGTGGCGAAGCTGAACGCTTCCGGCGTGCCGTGCGGCCCGATCAACAGCATCGACCTGGTCTTCGCCGACCCGCAGGTGCAGCACCTGGGTATCGCGCAGACGCTGAACGGCAACCGCAGCGCGACCTATCTGGGCCAGCCGGTCACGCTGTCGCGCACGCCCAGCGAGATCCATGCGCACCCGCCTTCGATCGGCGAGCACACCGATGCGATCCTGGCCGAGCTTGGCCTTGACGAAGCCGCCATCGCCGACCTGCGTTCCCGCCAGATCGTCTGAGAAAAAGGGTCAGAAATGTCCGACGCGCTGCCCGCCAATCCGCTCAGCCCCGAGGCGCTTGGCACCGAAAAAATGCTGGCCCGCAAGGAAGGCGGTGTCGGCTGGATGACCTTCAACAATCCCGAGCGGCACAACGCCGTATCGATGGAGATGTGGGTCGCAGCCGAAAAAATCCTCGCGGACTTCGCCGCCGACCCCGCGATCCGCGTGGTGGTGGTGACCGGTGCCGGCGGCAAGGCCTTCGTCAGCGGTGCCGACATTTCCAAGTTCGAGAGCGAGCGCAGCAGCAAGGAAGCCGTCGATGCCTATGCCGCGCAGACCGAGAAGGTGTACGGCGGGCTGTACGTGTTCCCCAAGCCCACCATCGCGCTGATCCGCGGCCATTGCATCGGCGGCGGCGTCGCTCTCGCCGTGTGCTGCGACCTGCGCATCTGCAACGATGCCGCCAATTTCGCGGTGCCGGCCGCCAAGCTGGGCCTGGGCTACGGCATCAAGGGCATCGCCAAGCTCATGGCGCTGGTTGGCCCTTCGTTCACCAAGGAGATCTTCTTCACCGCCAAGCGCTTCAATGCGAAGCAAGCCGAGACGATGGGCCTGGTGAACCGCGTGCTGCCGGATGCCGAGCTTGACGCCTTCGTGGCTGACTACGCCGACACGATCGCCGGCAACGCGCCGCTGACGGTCGCCAGCGTGAAGCGCATCGTGCACGAGGCACTGCAGGCGCACCCTGATGAAAGCCTGAGCGAGCAACTGGTGGCGGCGTGCTTTGCCAGCCAGGACTACATCGAAGGCCGCCGCGCCTTCATGGAAAAGCGGAAGCCGAATTTCATCGGGCGTTGAGGGGCTACCCCGCGCCGACCGGGACCGGCGCGGGCCACAGGGGAGAAACAACCATGATCGACCGCCGCGCCATGCTTGGTGCATCGCTTGCCATGCCCTTCGTTGCCCGCGCCCAGGGCAACTGGCCTGACCGCCCGATCCGCATGATCGTGGGCTTCGCCGCCGGCGGCGGCACCGACATCACCACCCGCACGCTGACGCCGAAAATGAGCGAGGTGCTGGGCCAGCCGATCGTGGTGGAAAACCGCCCCGGCGCCAGCGGCAACATCGCGACCGAAGCGGTGGTGCGGGCGCCGGCCGATGGCTACACGCTGCTGATGGGCACGATCGCCGCGCTGGCGATCAACCCCACGCTGTTCCCCAGCCTGCCGTTCAACCCGGCCACCGATCTCACGCCGATCAGCATGTCGGGCAACATCCTGAACATCCTGGTCTGCCCGGCCGATCGCCCGTGGCGCACCGTGCCCGACCTGGTGGCGGCGGCCAGGGCGCAGCCGGACAAGCTGACCTATGGCAGTTCCGGCGTGGGCGGGTCGGGCCATCTGGGGGGCGCGATGTTCGACCAGCTGGCCGGCATCAAGACCATCCATGTGCCGTATCGCGGCGGCGGGCCGCTGGCCAACGACCTGGCCGCGGGCAGCGTCGATTTCTCGTTCGCCACCGCATCCTCCACCCTGCCGCTGGTCGAAGGTGGCCGCGTGCGGCTGCTGGCGGTGCCGACCGCGCAGCGCAGCCCCCTGCTGCCCAACGTGCCCACCGTGGCCGAGACCGTGCCGGGCTACGAGCTGGCGAACTGGAACGCCGTGGTCGGGCCGAAGGGCCTGCCGGCGCCGATCGTCGAGCGCGTCAACACGGCCGTGCGCGCCGCCCTGGGTGATGCGCGCACGGCGGCCGAGCTGGTCAAGCACGGCGTGGAGCCGACCCCCAGCAGCCCCGCGGAACTCGCCCGCTTCATCCGTGAGGAGACCGCAAAATGGGCGCCCGTGGTGCGCGCCAGCGGGGCGACGCCGACGTAGCATTACGTTGCCAGCGGCAGCCTGACCTCCAGCGTGGTGCCGCGATCGGCCGGGGCCATCGCCATGCTGCCGCCCGCACCCAGCACCAGCGATCGCGCGATTGCCAGGCCCAGCCCCGTGCCGCCCTGGGCGCGCGCGGTGGTGAAGAAGGGGTCGAAAATCCGCGCGGCGTGCGCGGCCGGTATGCCCGGCCCGTCATCGGCGATCATGATCCTGGCGGCAGGGCCGTCCGTGGTCACGGCCACGCGCACGTACCGCGCCGGGGCCGCGTGCTGGCGTACATTGTCCAGCGCGCTGGCCAGCACCGTTTCCAGCGCCGCGTCCTGCATCGCCACGATGGCGTCGCCGGAGATTTCGATCGCCAGCTCCTCGAAGCGCGGCGCCAGGCGGTCCAGCACGGCGCGCACGGCGGTGCGCGCGCGCCCGGGCCGCGCCATGTCGGCGCGCGCAAGGTCCAGCAGGCCGCGCACCAGGCGATCGAGCCGCGCGGTCCCGGCCTCGATGGTGGCAACGAACCCGGCACGTTCCGCGGCCGACATGCTGGCCAGGTGGTCGCCCAGCAGCTCGGCCGCACCACGGATGCTGGCCAGCGGAGTCTTGAACTCGTGGCTGACATGCGCGGCCAGGTCGCGCACGTATTGCGCGCGCTGTTCCAGCGTTGCCGCCATGCGCGCGATCGCGTCGGACAGTTCGGCAGCCTCGCGCACGGCGGGGCCGGCAACCGGCACAAGCTGCACCGTCTCGCCGGCCGCGATGCGACGCGCCTGTGCCACCACGTGGCCCAGCGGCCGCGTGATCAGGCGCGACGCGGCCAGCGCCAGCAGGGCCGCCACCAGCAGCAGCAGGGCGGTGACCACGGCGATCTCGGGCAGCTTGCCGGAAATGGCGGCCCCCAGCGTGCGCGGCGTGCGCGACAGCAGCACCACGGCATCGACGCGCGTACCATCCATGATCGGCATGGCGACATGCACGCGCAGCCCCGCGGTGCGGCTGAGCCCACCCGGCTGCTCCACGGCCCGCCACTCGCGTCGCCGCAGCACGCTGACCGGATGGCCGGCGCGCGCCTGGTCCACTTCCGGCAACCCGGCCAGGCTCAGGCCCAGATCGTTGCCCGTGGTCGCCACGATCGCGCCGGCCGCATCCAGGATGCGCATGGCGGCCAGCGTCACGCTCTGGCTGTCGCGCAGCACGGATGCGAGCCACATGCCGGCCTCGGCCGCCGCCGGATCGGGGGGTGCGGCGCGGCGCGGATCGGGCGCGGGCGGCAGCACGGGGTCGCGCGCAAGGTCAAGTGCGGCGCGGCGCGCGCTGTCCAGCGCGGCATCCGAAAGGCCAGGGCCCGACGCGGCGCGCGCGGCGCGCCAGGTGCCGGACAGCACGGCGGCCTGCGCCACCAGCTCGGATTCGGTCTGGCGCACCAGCGCGCTTTCGTAGATGCGCAGCAGCCACAGGCCCGCCAGCGGCAGCGCCATCATCAGCAGGAAGCTCGCCAGCAGCAGCAGGCGCAGCGGCGGGCGGGTCACTTGCAGGACCCGAGCCGGTACCCGAAGCCAGGCATGGTCTCGATCGGGGCCGCGCCCAGGGCCGCGAACCTGGCACGCAGCCGGCGGATGTGGCTGTCGATGGTGCGGTCGCTCACGACTCGCTCGACCGTGTAGGCGCCATCCATCAGCGCGTCGCGCGTGAACACCCGGCCGGGGTGGCGCAGCAGCGTGCGCAGCAGGCCGAATTCCGTCGCGGTCAGCGGCACCTCGGTGCCGTCCCAGGTGGCGCGCACCGCGTGCGGATCAAGCGCCAGGCGGCCATGCCGCAGCACCGCCTCGCTGGGCGCGGCCGACACGGCGCCGCGGCGCAATATGGCGCGCACGCGCGCCACCAGCTCGCGCGGGCTGAAGGGTTTGGTCAGGTAGTCGTCGCCGCCGATCTCCAGCCCCACCACGCGGTCCACCTCGTCGTCGCGCGACGACAGGAACAGCACGGGCACGGCACTGTCCTGGCGGATGGCGCGGCACACGTCGGTACCGTCCAGTTCGGGCAGCATCACGTCCAGCACCACCAGGTCGGGCGCGTGGTCGGCGAAGCGGGCCAGGGCGGCGCGGCCATCCGCGGCCTCGATCGTGTCGAAGCCCGCGCGGGCGAGGGCAAAGCGCACCACCTCGCGGATCGCGGGGTCGTCATCGACGATCAGGATTCTTGGCATCGCGCGCCTTGCTGCGGCTTGCACGGGATTGGCACAGGCACGGCACCCTCTTTCAACATGGCCTCCATCGCCGCCGCACGGGTCGCGCGCAGTGTGCGTGCCTCATCCACGGAAGGCCACACGCATGACCGACACCACGATCGACTCCGCCCCCGCTGCCCCCGCGCCCGCGCGGCCGATCAGCCTGGCGGATCCGGCGATCAAGCTGATGCTGGTGGGCATGCTGCTGCTGGTGCTGCTGGTGCCGCAGTGGCTGATCGGCGCCATCATCACCGAGCGCGAGGAGCGGCACGAATCGGTGCAGGCCGAGATCGCGCGCAGCTGGGGCCAGCCGCAATCGGTGCTGGGGCCGGTGCTGGTGGTGCCGTTCCTGGCCACCGTGCCGCCGCCGCCCGGCAGCCTGCCCGGCACACTGCCGACCAGGCAGCGGGGCCAGCTGCTGGTGCTGCCCACGCGGCTTGCCGCCGACGCGCGCCTTGCACCGGAAACCCGCCGCCGCGGCCTGTTCGAGGCGGTGGTGTACACCGCCGAGCTGCGCCTGGCCGGCAGCTTCACCCTGCCCGCCATCACCGACCAGCCCGGCCGCGAGCTGCTGTGGCGCGAGGCGCACCTGGCCGCCGGTGCCTCTGACCTGCGGGCCTTGACCGGCGATGCCAGGCTCACCTGGTCGGGCCGCGTGCTGGAGGCCGCCGAGATCGGCGAGCAGGCCGCGTCGTGCCACGACCTGGAACTGCTGCAGTACCCGCTGGGCTTCACCGGCGCGCCCGAGGCGGGGCGCAGCTTCGCCTTCGAAGCAACGCTTGGCCTGCGCGGCACCCAAAACTTCCACCTGCGCCCGGCGGCGCAGCAGACCGAGCTTGCCATGGCCGCACCCTGGGCCACGCCCAGCTTCGGCGGCGGCAGCCTGCCGGTGCGCAGTGAGGTCGGCGCCGAGCGGTTCCAGGCGGACTGGCAGGTCGGCAATCGGCTTCCGGTGCTGCGCCAGAATGCCAGCCTGTGCTGCATCGGCGGTGCCACCGCCGCCGACGCGGTGGGGGTCGCGCTGCTGGAGGCGGTGCCGACCTACCGCATGGTCAGCCGCGCGTCGAAATACGCCATGATGTTCGTCGCACTCGCCTTCCTGACCTATGTGCTGTTCGAGCTGCTGGCGCGCGTGCGCATCCACATCGTGCAGTACGGGCTGCTGGGCTGTTCAGTGGTGCTGTTCCCGCTGCTGCTGCTGGCCTTCGGCGAGCCGCTGGGGTTTGCCGCCGCCTATGCGATCAGCGCGGGGGCCGTGGTGGCGCAGGCATCGGCCTATACCGTGTCCGTCACGCGGCGCGTTGGACTTGCCACGCTGTTCGCGGCGGTGCTGAGCCTGCTGTTCGGCTTCCTGTATGGCGTGCTGAGCCTGGAATCATACGCGCTGCTGGCGGGCGCGGTGGCGCTGTTCGGCGCGCTGTCGGTGGTGATGGTGGCGACCAGGCGGGTGCAGTGGGGGGCGGGCGCGTGATGCGCCAAAGGGGGGGAGCGACCCTACCCGCGCAGCGTGGCGCCCGTGGCCTTTGCCACCGCGGCCACCACCTTGGAACTCGCCGCTTCGATCTCGGCATCGGTCAGCGTGCGGTCGCGGGGCTGGAAGGTGACCTCGACGCCCAGGCTGCGCTTGCCAGGCTCCATGCGCTCGCCGGCGTACACGTCGAACAACGCCACGCCCGCGATCAGCGTGCGTTCGGCACCCCTGGCGGCGCGCAGCAGCTTCTCGGCCGGCACGGACGCTTCGACGATGAAGGCGAAGTCGCGGCGCACCGGCTGGAAGGCGGGCAGGTCGGCAGCGGCGCGCTTGCGGCGCTTCGGCTCCGGGATGGTGGCCAGGTACACCTCCGCCACCACCGCGGGGGCGGTGATGTCGAGCGCGGCCAGCACGCGCGGATGCACCGCGCCGAAGCTCGCCAGCACCGTGCTGCCGGCGCGGAAAACGCCGGACTGGCCGGGGTGGAACCAGGCGGGCGCATCCGGCGTGGCCGACAGGCCCTCGGGGTTCACGCCGAGTGCCACCAGCACCGCCAGCGCATCCGCCTTGGCGTCGAACAGGGTGTCTGCGCGCGCGGCAACCCAGCTGCGATCCGGTTGGCCGGCGTGCAGTGCCACGGCCATCGGGCGCTGCCCGGCCTCCGACGTGTCGGCGTAGCCGGGGCCGATCTCGAACAGCAGGCACTGCGTGGCGCCGCGGGCAAAATTGCGCGCGGCCGCAATCAGCAGCGTCGCCGCCGGTGTGGGCCGCATGCGATCGAGGTCGGCGGCGATCGGGTTCGCCACCAGCAGCGCGGGGTCGTCGGGGCCGAACAGCAGCGCGGCCTTCGATTCCATGAAGCCGAAGGTCACCGCCTCGGAAAATCCCCGCGCGGCCAGCGTGCGCCGCGCCAGCGCGGTGCGCGCCTGCGCGGATGACAGCGTGGCCTGCGGCACGGCGGAGAGCGGTGGCATGGAGACCGGCGGGATGGTGTCCAGCCCCTTGATGCGCAGCACTTCTTCCACCAGGTCCGCCTCCGGCTCGGCCTGGGCGCAGCCCTGCGCGGCCTTGGCGGCGATCTCGGGCGCCAGCGCGGCATCCTGGTCCAGCGCACCGCCGCCGGCGATGTCGTTGCGCCAGGACGGCACGGAGACGGTGACCGCATCGGCCGCGCGGGAGTCCACCGCGAAGCCCAGGCGCTCCAGGATCGCCACGGCCTCGTCCGGCAGCACGGCCAGGCCGCCCAGGCCGGCAAGACGCTCGAAGCGCAGCGTGGCGTGGCGGCGCCAGGCGGGTTCGGTGCCGGCCTGCACCACCTCGCTGGCCTCGCCGCCGCACAGGTCCAGCATCATGCGCGTGGCGGCTTCCACGGCCGGGCGCATCAGGGCAGGGTCGATGCCGCGCTCGAAGCGGTAGCGCGCGTCGCTGGTCACGCCCATGCGCCGGCCGGACAGGGCCACGCGCACCGGATCGAAATACGCGCATTCGATGAAGACGCTGGTGGTGGTTTCGTCGCAGCCGGTGCGCATGCCGCCCATGATGCCACCCAGGCTTTCCGGCCCCTGCGCATCGGTGATCACGCAATCCTCTGGTCCGGGCGCGTAGCTTTTGCCGTTCAGCGCCATGAACGCCGTGCCGTTGCCGGGCGCCATGGTCAGCGTGTCGCCATGCACCTTGGCCATGTCGAAGACGTGCAGCGGGCGACCCAGGTCGAAGGTGAACCAGTTCGTCACATCGACCAGCGCGTTGATCGGCCGCAGCCCGATGGCGGCCAGGCGATCCTGCAGCCATTGCGGCGCGGCGCCGTTGCGCAGCCCGCGCAGCGCGCGCCCCAGCACGAAGGGGCAGTAGTCCGGCGCTGCAATCGCCCAGCGCAGCGGCGAGGCGAACGCCGCCGGCACGGGCTCCACATCCCACGCCTTCAGCGTGCCCAGGCCGGCCGCCGCCAGGTCGCGCGCGATGCCGCGCACCGACAGCGCATCGCCCCGGTTGGGCGTCACCTTGATGTGGATCACCGGGTCGGTCAGCCCGGCCCATTCGGCGTACGAGGCTCCCACCGGCGCGTCATCGGGCAGATCGACGATGCCGGTGTGGTCGTCGCCCAGCCCCATCTCGCGCGCCGAAAGCAGCATGCCGGCACTTTCCACGCCCCTGATCTGGCCGACCTTCAGCGTGATGCCGGTGCCGGGGATGAAGCTGTCGGGTGGCGCGAACACGCCCTTCATGCCGGTGCGCGCGTTGGGCGCGCCGCACACCACGGAAATGCGCCGCCCGTCGCCCGGATCGACCAGGCAGGCGCGCAACCGGTCGGCATTGGGGTGCGGCTTCGCCTCGATCACCTGCGCGATCACGAATTTCTGCAAGGCGGCGCCGCGGTCGATCACCTCCTCGACCTCCAGGCCGGTGTTGGAGAGCGTCGTGCCGATGGTCGCCGCATCGGCCGAGGTGTCGAGGTGCTCCTTGAGCCAGGCGAGGGTGAACTTCATGGGTTCAGCCCCTCGTGCAGCATGGCCGGTGCCAGCGGGTTGAAGCCGTAATGCTTCAGCCAGCGCAGGTCGGCGTCGTAGAATGGGCGGAGGTCGGGGATGCCGAGCTTCAGCATGGCGATGCGCTCGATCCCCATGCCGAAGGCAAAGCCCTGCCACTCGCGCGGATCAAGCCCGCAATTGGCCAGCACTTTCGGGTGCACCATCCCCGATCCCATGATCTCCAGCCAGTCGCCGCCCCCGCCCAGCTCCCCGGTGCGGCGGTTCCAGCCGATATCCACTTCCATGCTGGGTTCGGTGAACGGGAAGTAGCTCGACCGAAAGCGCACCGGCAGCGTGGCGATGCCGAAGAAGGTCCTGAGGAAATCGACCACGCAGCCCTTCAGGTGGCCCAGGTGGATGGCGCGGTCGATGGCAAGCCCCTCGCACTGGTGGAACATCGGCGAGTGCGTGGCGTCGTGGTCGGCGCGCCAGGTGCGGCCGGGGCAGATTTTTCGGATGGGCGGCGGGCCGCCACGCATCGTGCGCACCTGCACCGGGCTGGTGTGGGTGCGCAGCACCAGCCGGTGCCCGTCGCGCTGCCCGGGCATGTAGAACGTGTCCATGTCCTGCCGCGCCGGGTGGTGCGCGGGGATGTTGAGCGCCGAGAAGTTGCGCCAGTCATCCTCGATGTCCGGGCCTTCCGCCACGCCGAAGCCCATGGCGCCGAAGATCGCGTAGATTTCCTCCATGGTGCGGCTGATCGGGTGGATCGAGCCGGCCGGCTCCGGGCGTGTGGGCTGCGAGATGTCGATGCGCTCATGCGCCAGGCGCGCATCAAGCGCGGCTTCGTCCAGCGTGGCGCGGCGCGCCTCGATGGCGGCTTCCAGTTCGGTCTTGAGGCGGTTCAGCGCGGCGCCGCGTTCGCGTCGTGCCTCAGGCGCCACGGCGCCCAGGCCCTTCAGCAGCGTGGTCAACGCCCCGTTCCTGCCCAGTACGGCAACGCGCAGGGAATCCCAGGCGCGCAGGTCGGTGGCGGCGCCGAGTGCCGCCAGCGTGTCGGTGCGCAGGGTGTCGAGGTCGTCAGCCATCATCTCACCGGACAACAGGAAAGGGGCCGCCTTCGCAGGCGACCCCTTGGTTCAGAAAGCCTCTCGCGAACGAGAGGAAATCAGCCGCGGGCTGCCTGCGCCTTCTTCACGATCTCGGTAAACGACGCGGGATCATCGAAGGCGATCGCGGCCATGACCTTGCGGTCCAGCTCCAGCCCGGCCTTCTTCATGCCGTCGATGAACTGCGAATAGGTCATGCCGTGTTCGCGCACCGCGGCGTTGATGCGCTGGATCCACAGGCCGCGGAACTCGCGCTTCTTCACGCGCCGGTCGCGATAGGCGTATTGCAGTGCCTTCTCGACGCGCTCCAGCGCCGGCCGGTAGGCCTTGGACGACCGCCCGACATAGCCCTTGGCCAGGCCGAGAATCTTCTTGTGGCGGGCGTGCTTGGTGACGCCGCGCTTTACGTGTGCCATGTGCGCTTTTCCCTGCTACCGCGTGCGTTCAGAGCCCGTAGGGCGCCCATTGCTTCACGGTGCGCGCGTCCATGTCGGTGAGGGTCTGGCTGCCGCGGTTGGTGCGCTTCATGGTCTGCGGCCGGTTGATCAGGCCGTGGCGCTTCATGCCGGGACCGGCCAGCACCTTGCCGGTGGCGGTGATCTTGAAGCGTTTCTTGACGCTGCTTTTGGTCTTCATCTTGGGCATTTTCTTATCCTTTTCAACGGGTTGGGGTAAAACCCCGATTGGCTGCCGGGCAATGCCCTGCCCTGGCCGGCCGCATGAGAGGGCGGTCTATACAAAAGCCCCACCCCGGCCGCAACCCTGGCGCATGTGGACCCTGCGACGCGGCCGCGCCATATCATGCGCCGCGATGACCCCCTTCCTGAAGATGCATTTCGGCGGCAACGACTTCGTGGTGTTTTTCGCACGCGACCTCGCGCGTCCCATCTCGCCCGCTCGCGCCGCGGCGCTGGCCGACCGGCGCACCGGCGTGGGCTTCGACCAGCTGCTGCTGCTGGAACCGACTGACGGCGCCGATGTCTTCATGCGCATCCGCAACACCGATGGCTCCGAGGCCCAGGCCTGCGGCAACGGCACGCGCTGCGTGGCGGGCCTGCTGATGGCGGAAAGCGGCCAGGGCCACGCGGTGATCCGCACCGTGGCCGGCGACCTGCAGGCGGAAAGCCGCGGCCAGGGCCAGATCGCGGTGGACATGGGCCCCGCCCGCACCGGCTGGGCCGACGTGCCGCTGGCCCGCGCCATGGACACGCTGCACCTGCCGCTCACACGCGGCCCGGTGCACGACCCGGCGGCGTGCAGCATCGGCAACCCGCACGCCACCTTCTTCGTGGACGACACGGCGGCGACCCCGGTGAGCGAGATCGGCCACGCGCTGGAGCACGATGCGCTGTTCCCCGAACGCGCCAATATCGGCTTCGCCCAGGTCATGGGCCCGCACCTGATCCGGCTGCGCGTGTGGGAGCGGGGCGTCGGCGAAACCCAGGCCTGCGGCTCGGGCGCCTGCGCCGCCGTGGTGAACGCCGCCCGCCGCAAGCTGATCGGCCATGCCGCCGACGTCGATCTGCCGGGCGGCAAGCTGCACATCCACTGGCGCGCCGACGGCCATGTGGTGATGACCGGCCCCTGGCACATCGCCTTCCGGGGTGAGATCGACCTGGACGCATTGCCGGCATGACGGGCTTTGTTGCGAGCTTCGGCTGTCGGCTGAACCAGGCCGAGGGCGACGCGATCGCCGCCATGCTGCCCGGGCACGACGTGCGCGTGGTGAATACCTGCGCGGTCACCGCCGAGGCCGAGGCGCAGGCGCGCCAGGCGTTGCGCCGCGCGCGCCGCGCCGCGCCGGGGGCCGAAATCGTCGCCACCGGCTGCGCCGCCACCATTGCGCCCCAGGCGTGGGCGGGGCTGGCGGATCGCGTGGTGCCGAACGCGGCCAAGCTCGACCCCGCCACATGGGGCACCGCGCGACCGGCGCCGGCACTCCCGGCAAACCGCACCCGCGCGGTGATCGAGGCGCAGCAGGGCTGCGACCATGCCTGCACCTTCTGCGTCATTCCGCTGGGCCGCGGCGCGTCACGCCCGGTGCCGGCCGCCGCGGTGATTGCCCGCGTGCGGGCAGCGACCGAAGCCGGCGCCAGCGAAGCCGTGCTGAGCGGCGTCGATCTCACGTCGTGGCGGGAAGACCAGGCGCGGCTGGGCGACCTGGTGCGCGCGGTGCTGCGCGCCGTGCCGAACCTGCCACGGCTGCGCCTGTCCTCGATCGACGTGGCGGAGATCGACGCGGAACTGTGGCGCGTGATTGGCGATGAACCCCGGCTGATGCCGCACCTGCATCTGTCGTTGCAAGCGGGCGACGATCTGGTGCTGAAGCGCATGAAGCGCCGCCACACGCGGGCGCAGGCGATCGCCGCCGCGCACCGCGCCCGCGCGTTGCGGCCGGGCATCGCGCTGGCCGCCGACCTGATCGCGGGCTTTCCCACCGAAACTGACGCGGCCTTTGCCAACACGCTCGATCTGGTGGCGGCGGCGGGGCTGAGCTTCCTGCACGTCTTTCCGTACAGCCCACGCCCCGGCACGCCGGCCGCACGCATGCCGCAACTGCCGCGTGGCGTGGTGCTGGAACGCGCCGCGCGGCTGCGCGAAGCCGGCGCGTCGGCGGCCGCTGCTTTCGCGCGCGCGCAGATCGGCCGCAGCGCGCGCTGGCTGGCCGAGCGCGACGGCAGCGGGCGCACGGAACACTTCCTGCCGCTGCGCCTGGCGCACGGCACGGTGCCGCAGGGCACGCTGCTGGATGTGCGCGTGACCGCGGCCGAGGGCGAGCGCCTGCTGGGGATCGCCCTCTGATGGCGCTGTTCGGAAAATTCTTCCGGCGCAAGGCCGCACCGGACGCCCCGCCCGAACCCGCCGGCGAAGCGCCCGCGCCGGTGCGCGAGACGCACGCGGAGCTGCTGCCGGCGGAGCTGCTGGTCGAGCCACCGCCGGACGCGCTGATCGAAGCCGCGCCCGATGCGCCCGAAGCCCGCCGCGGTTTCCTGTCGCGCCTGCGCGATGGCCTGTCGCGCAGTGCGGCAAAACTCTCCGATGGCATCGGTGCGATCTTCGCCCGCCGCGTGCTGGACGAAGCGGCGCTGGAGGATCTCTCCGACCTGCTGATCACCACCGATATCGGCGTGCAGGCAACTGAACGCATCATCGACAATTTCCGCAACACAAGCTTCGGCCGCGAGGTGACCGACACCGAGATCCGCGAGGCGCTGGCCAGGGAGATCGCCGCGATGCTGGCGCCGGTGGCGGTGCCGCTGGTGCCCGACCCGTCGCGGGCACCCTTCGTGGTGCTGGTGGTCGGCGTGAACGGCAGCGGCAAGACCACGACGATCGCGAAGCTCGCGGCACTGTGGGGTGGCCAGGGCCCCTCTGGACTGGGACTGCGCTGCATGCTGTGCGCCGGCGACACTTTTCGCGCCGCGGCCGTGGAGCAGCTGAAGGTCTGGGGTGCCCGCACCGGCGCCCCCGTGATCGCCGGCGGGCCTGGCGCCGACGCGCCTGGCCTGGCCTTCGAGGCGCTGGCCGAGGCCAAGCGGCTGGGTGCCGACGTGCTGCTGATCGACACTGCCGGCCGCCTGCACAACAAGGCCGAGCTGATGGCCGAGCTCGGCAAGATGATCCGCGTGCTGCAGAAGCAGGATGCGTCGGCACCACATGCCGTGCTGCTGGTGCTGGACGCCACCACCGGCCAGAACGCGGTGCAGCAGACCTACACCTTCAGCGAGATGACGCAGGTGACCGGGCTGGTCGTGACCAAGCTGGACGGCAGCGCCAAGGGCGGCGTGGTGGTGGCGCTGGCCAGCGCCTTCGGCCTGCCGGTGCACGCCGTGGGCGTGGGCGAACGGGCCGAGGATCTGCGCCCGTTCGACGCGGAGGCGTTTGCGCGGAGCCTGGTCGGCGTGGCGACCCCGGCGGAACTGTAGTATTTTCACGGCATGAACAAGGTCAGCCGCACCGTGACCGCCGGCGAGGCCGACCAGCAGTTCTCGCAACTGCTGGCCGCGGTCGAGCGTGGCGAGGAAGTGACCATCACCCGCCAAGGCCTTCCCGTGGCGGTGATCGCGCCGGTTGCGCGGCAGGACGATGCCGAAGCGCGCGCGCGACGGGCGGAAGCGGTCGAACGCATGGTGGCATTGATGCAGGAAGGACTGCCCCTGGGCGGCCCCTTCACGCGGGATGAGCTGCACGAGCGTTAGGTGTGCCCGGCCCACCAGTGCTGACCTTCGACAGCAACGTCCTGGTCTATGCCAACGACTCGCGCGCCGACGCCGCGAAGCGTCGCCAGGCACAGGCGATTCTTCGGCACTGCGGCCTGGCTGGAAACGCGGCACTGACCATGCAGGCCCTGGGCGAGTTCGTGCAGGCGGCACGCCGCAAGTCGCTGCTGCCTGTGCCCGACATCGTGGCGCGCATCGAGAACTGGCGTTCGGTCTTTCCGGTTCTGGAGCCAGCCGTTGGCGACATCGACGCCGCCCTGCAACTGGTGTCGCGCTACGATCTTCAGCCCTGGGACGCGATGATGCTGGCGACAGCCAGTCGCCATGGCGTGCGCTGGCTGGTGACCGAAGATATGCAGGATGGCTTCGTTGCCCGTGGCGTGACGCTGATTGATCCCTTCAGACCTGCCAACGCGGACAAACTTCAGGAGATTGGCCTCGCATGACCCCAGGCACTGAATGGGCCGCGATGACGGCGTCCGAACTGCGCCAGGCTGCCGCCGCCGGCGCGGTGGTGGTGCTGCCGGTGGCCGCGATGGAACAGCACGGCCCGCATCTGCCCACCATGGTCGATTTCCGGCTGTGCGGCGAAGTAGCCCGCCGTGGTGTGGCGCTCGCGGCCGCGCGCGGCGCACCGGCGGTCGCCATGCCGCCGATCTGGACCGGCATGAGCGACCATCACCTGCCATTCGGCGGCACTGCCAGCCTGTCCTTCGATGCCTTCCGCGCCAGCATTCTTGGCGTGGCGCGATCGGTGGTGGCCAGCGGCTTCGGGAAACTGTTCGTGCTGAACGGGCATGGCGGCAACGTCGCGGCACTGTCCGTCATCGTGCCGGAGCTCGCCATGATCCCGGGCCTGCGCGCCGCCGGCGGCACCTACTGGTTCCTGGCCGAGGCCGCGATCCGGGACATCCTGGAGGACCAGCCCGGCGTGCGCCATGCCTGCGAGGCCGAGACCAGCATGATGATGGCGCTGGAGCCCGGCCTGGTGCGGATGGAGAAGCTGGCCCACGCGTTCGGCGGCGGCCCACCCATGGGCAGCGCCGGGCTGAACGATCCCGTGATCGTGTGGCGCGACTTCAAGGAACGCTCGGTCAGCGGCGTGATCGGCGATGCGCGGCGCGCCAGCGCGGCCAAGGGCGAAAAGCTTCTGGCCGCCTGCACCGAGGCGCTGGCCGCGGCGCTGGGCAATGCCGCGCACTGGACGCGCGCAGAGCCTCCGCCCTGACCGTTCAGGGACTGAACGGCACGGTCAGGGTCATGCCGGGCACGGCGCGCGGCTGGTCCTGTGCCTCGCGCGGCAGGTCGCGATCGCTCGGCCGGATGCGGTCACCGTCGGTGCGGCGGGTCGGGTCAAGGCCCTCGCCGATCATGCCGGCTTCCAGGCCGACACCGGGCAGCCACCCCGGCGTGGTGGCGCTGGTGTCCGGCACCGCAATGCTGCGGTCGGGCAGGGGCGCCAGGGGTGTTGCTTCGAGCCGTGGTGCGGCCGGATTGCCCAATGGCCAGGTGCCGGGCAGCAGCGTGCGGTTCTGCGTCTGCGCCAGGCAGGTCGTGCCCACCAGGCAGGCGATGACGATGCGGATGCGAAACCCTGCGGCCATGCCGCAGATGTAGGAAACCTACACGGTCAGGTCGAGGAGCGATCCACGCGGCGCGTTCGGCGCGGGCGCGATCTGCAGCGGGTTGCCGCCCGGCGGCTGCGGCTTGGCGGGGCCGGCGCCGGCCTGCGGCTGTGACGGCGAGAAACGCGCTTCCTTCGCCGCGCTGGCGATCTGGGTACCGAAAGCCGCAAGGGAACCGAGCGCGATCACACGCGAGACGTTGAACTGCATTGATGAAGAATGCGTAAACGGTGGCCTTTTTTCTAGCCCCGCGTGTGTATGCGCCCTGCTCTACGCCTTGCCTCAGCGCCGGCCGTGGCTGGCGCATCTGCCGTTGGGCAGCCGATAGCCCGGCCCCCCGCGCGACCCGCACCCCCGGGTGGGGCGCGTGACCGGAGCGGCGTCGGGCGAGGCCGAGGGCGCCGGCAGCGCATCCGTGTCGCGTGCAGCTGGTGGCAGGCGCTCCGGCGCAGGGTCGCGCCGCCGCGCGGCGGTGGCCGGCGCCACCGCGCCGACCGTGCCCAGCATTGCCAGCAGCATGCCGCGCCTTCCCTGCATGCCCTGATCTTGGGGCATGGCCGCCGGACCGTGCCACCGACCAGTGGTTGCGGGCGGCTACACCGACAGCGCCGCGACCCCCGGCAGTTCCTTGCCCTCCAGCCACTCCAGGAACGCGCCGCCGGCGGTGCTGACATAGCTGAACTTCTCGGCCACGCCGGCATGGCGCAGTGCCGCCACCGTGTCGCCGCCGCCGGCCACCGTCAGCAGCATGCCCTGTTCGGTCAGGTGCGCCGCGGTGCGCGCGGCGGCCACGGTGGCGTGATCGAAGGGCAGGGTTTCGAAGGCGCCCAGCGGGCCGTTCCATACCAGCGTCTTGCAGGCCAGGAAGGCATCGGTCAGCAGCACCAGCGTGGCCAGCCCCACATCCAGCGCCATCGCGTCCTCCGGCACCGCGTTCACCGGCACGGTGCGGTGCGGCGCCTGCGCCTTGAACTCGCGCGCCACCACCAGGTCGATCGGCAGCACCACGCGGCAGTTCGCGGCCTTGGCCTTGGCCAGGATGTCTCGCGCCGTGTCGTGCAGGTCTGGCTCCTGCAGCGACTTGCCAAGCGCGTGCCCCTGGGCGGCCAGGAAAGTGTTGGCCATGGCGCCGCCGATCACCAGCCAGTCCACGCGGCGCACCAGGTTGCCCAGCAGATCGAGCTTGCTGGACACTTTTGCGCCGCCGACCACGGCCACCACCGGGCGGGTGGGATTGCCCAGCGCACTCGCCAGCGCCTCCAGCTCGGCCTGCATCAGGCGCCCGGCATGGGCAGGCAGCAGGCGCGCCACGCCCTCGGTGCTGGCATGCGCGCGGTGCGCGGCACTGAACGCATCGTTCACGAACACGTCGCCCAGCGCCGCCAGAGCCTTGGCCAGCGCCGGATCGTTCTTCTCCTCGCCGGCGTGGAAGCGGGTGTTCTCCAGCAGTGCCACGTCGCCATCCGCCATGGCGGCGATCACCGCCTCGGCCGGCTCGCCGATGCAGTCCTCGGCGAAGGGCACGTCGCGGCCCAGCGCGTCGGACAGCGCCACGGCCAGCGGCGCCAGGCTCATGGATGGCACGCGCTTGCCCTTGGGCCGGTCGAAATGGCTGAGCACGATCACCTTCGCGCCCTTGTCCGCCAGTTCGCGAATGGTCGGCAGCAGGCGTTCCACGCGCGTGGCGTCGGTCACGCGGCCGTCCTGCATGGGCACGTTCAGGTCGGCCCGCAGCAGCACCCGCCGGCCGGCGGGATCGAAATCATCCAGCGTGCGGAAACCCATGGCGGATCAGAGTTTGCCGAACAGCGCGGCGGTGTCGCACATGCGGTTCGAGAAGCCCCACTCGTTGTCGTACCAGCCCATGACGCGGGCGAAGCTGCCCTCGATCACCGCGGTCTGCGTCGCGTCGAAGGTGCAGCTGGCCGGGTTGTGGTTGAAGTCGCTGCTGACCAGCGGCGCCGTGTTGTAGTCCAGGATCCCCCTCAGCGCGCCGGCTGAAGCGGCCTTCATCGCCTCGTTGATCGCGTCCTTGGTGGCGGGCTTCGCCAGCACCGCATCCAGCGACACCATCGACACGTTCGGCGTGGGCACGCGGATGGCGGTGCCGTCCAGCTTGCCCTTCAGCGCCGGCAGCACCAGGCCCACGGCGCGCGCGGCCCCGGTGCTGGTCGGGATCATGTTGGCAGCGGCGGCGCGGGCGCGATGCAGGTCCTTGTGCAGCGTATCCACGGTGCGCTGGTCGCCGGTATAGGCGTGGATCGTCACCATGTAGCCGCGCTCGATGCCGAACGCGTCATGCAGCACCTTGGCCATGGGAGCGAGGCAATTGGTGGTGCATGACGCATTGCTCACCACGGTCATGCCGGGCTTCATCGCGTCGTGGTTCACGCCATACACCACGGTGGCATCGACGCCGTCGGCGGGGGCGGAGATCAGCACCTTCTTTGCCCCGGCTGCGATCAGCTTCTCGGCCTCGGCCTTCTTGGTGAAGCGGCCGGTGCATTCCATGGCCACATCGACGCCCTGGTAGGGCACCTTCTCCGGGTTCGGTTCGGCGGAGACCTTGATCGGGCCATAGGTTCGGCCGCCATGCACGACGGTGATGGCATCGCCATCGACCGTCAGGTCGCCGGGAAAGCGGCCGTGCACGGTGTCGTATTTGAACAGGTGCGCGTTGTCGGCGACCGAGCCCAGATCGTTGATGGCGATCACCTGCACGTCATCGCGCCCGCTTTCCACGATGGCGCGCAGCACCAGGCGCCCGATGCGTCCGAACCCGTTGATCGCGACCGTCACGGCCATGCTGTCACTCCTTGCGTTCTAGCCGAGCCGGGCTTGCACCGCGGCAACGACCGCATCGGCGGTGATGCCGAAATGCGGATAGAGTTTCTCGATCGGCGCCGAGGCACCGAAGCCGGTCATGCCGATGAAGATACCGGCCAGCCCCAGGAAGCGTTCCCAGCCGAAGCCGGCGGCGGCCTCGATGCCGACGCGCAGGCCCGCACCCAGGGTCTGCGCCTGGTAGATCGGGTCCTGGGCCGCGAACAGCTCCCAGCACGGCAGCGACACGACCGCGGTCGGGATGTCCGCCGCCTGGAGTTTTGCGCGCGCCTCCAGCGCCAGGGAAACCTCGCTGCCGGTGGCGATCAGCGTGGCGCGGCGCGAGCCATCCGCCTCGGCCAGCACATAGCCGCCGCGGGCCGAGCGATTCTCGGCGCCCCCGTCACCGCAGATGGTGGGCAGGCCCTGGCGCGAGAGTGCCAGCGCGCTGGGGCCGTCGGTGCGCGCCAGCGCCAGCGCCCAGCATTCGGCGGTTTCCACCGCGTCGGCGGGGCGGAACACGAACAGGTTGGGCATGGCGCGCAAGGATGCCAGATGCTCGATAGGCTGGTGCGTCGGGCCGTCCTCGCCCAGGCCGATGCTGTCATGCGTGAACACGTACACCACCGGCTGGCGCATCAGCGCGGCAAGCCGGATGGCCGGGCGCATGTAGTCGGCGAAGACCAGGAAGGTGCCGCCATAGGGCCGGATGCCGCCATGCAGCGAAAGCCCGTTCATGGCCGCGCCCATGGCGTGCTCGCGGATGCCGTAGTGGATGTAGCGGCCGGCGAAATTGCCGGCGCTGACCGGCGCCATGCCCTTGATCTGCGTGAGGTTCGATCCCGTGAGATCGGCGCTGCCGCCGACCAGCTCCGGGATCGCCGGCACCAGCGCCTCCAGCGCGCGCTGGCTGGACTGGCGCGTGGCGAGCTTCGGCTTCTCGCTCGCCAGCCGCTCCTTCAGCGCGTCCAGCGCGGCGCGCCAATCCTCGGGCAGGCGGCCCGCCATGGCGCGCTCGAATTCCGCGCGGTCGCGTGACGAGGCCAAGCGGCGCAGCCAGGCCAGGCGCTGGCCGGCGCCGCGGCGGCCGGCCTGTTCCCAGGGCTGGGTCAGATCCTCCGGCACCGTGAACCTCTCGGCGTTCCAGCCCAGCAATGCCTTCGCCGCGGCGGCTTCGTCGGCGCCGAGGGGGGCGCCGTGCGTGGCCGCGGTGCCGGCCTTGGTCGGCGCGCCGAAGCCGATGATGGTGCGGCAGGCCAGCAGGGTGGGCTTCTTCGACCGCACCGCATAGGACAGGGCCGCGGCAACCGCGGCGGGGTCGTGCCCATCCACCAGCTTGGTCGCCCAGCCATAGGCGGCGAAGCGCTTGATGGTGTCGTCGCTGGTGGAAAGATCCGTGCCGCCGTCGATCGAGATCGAATTGTCGTCCCACAGCACGGTCAGCCTGTTGAGCCTGAGGTGCCCGGCGAAGGAAGCCGCTTCGTGCGACACGCCTTCCTGCAGGCAGCCATCGCCGGCGACCACCCAGGTGCGATGGTCCACCAGGGACTTGCCGAAGCGCGCCGCCAGCAGCCGTTCCGCCAGCGCCATGCCGACCGCGGTGGCGACGCCTTGGCCCAGCGGACCGGTGGTGGTCTCGATGGCGGGGTGCTCGCCATGCTCGGGGTGGCCGGCGGTGCGGCTGTGCAGCTGGCGGAAATTGCGAAGCTCGCTCATCGCCATGCCGGCATGGCCGGTCAGGTGCAGCAGCGCATACAACAGCATGCTGCCATGCCCGGCCGACAGCACGAAGCGATCGCGATCGGGCCAGGCGGGGTCGGCGGCATCGAACTTCAGGAACTTCGTCCACAGCACGGTGGCGGCATCGGCCATGCCCATGGGCATGCCGGGGTGGCCCGACTTCGCCGCTTCCACCGCGTCGATCGCCAGCGCCCTGATGGCATCGGCCATGCGGCGTTCGACCGAGGGCGGGCGCGCCAGCACGGCATGCATGCGCGCGGCGGCGTCGGGATTGGCGGGCAGGTCAGCAAGGCTGGCCAAGGAGATTCTCCGGCGGGGCCGCAGGGGGCGGCGTTCCCTTAGGGCAGGCGGGAAAAGCGGGCAAGGTTGGGGGGTCTGTGTGCGGGTTCAACCGAGCCCAGGAACGCCACCAACCGGCTGTCGATCACAGCAGCGGTCGGCAATGCGGACCACGCCTCAGCGCATCAGCCCCTGCTTCGCCATCCAGCCCTGCACCAGCTGCGCCACCTGGTCGCTGTTGGTGTCCATCATCAGCATGTGGCTGTTGCCGCGCAGGCCGGCCGCCGGCAGATCGAGCGTATCGGCCGTGCCGCCGGCTTCCCGGATCGCCGACTGCCAGCGCTCGATGTTGGGGCGGATGCGCTGCCAGAACGGCTGGTCCATGTTGTCGCCCCATACCACCAGGTGCGGCATGCCCTTCAGCTTCGCCGCGTCGGCGCCGGCGGGCGGCGCACCGCTGGGCTCGATCGCGATGATGGCGCGAATTTTGTCGGGCGCGTTCAGCGCGGCGGTGAAGCCGAAATTGCCGCCCTGGCTGTGCACCATCACCACGCAGGGGCAGGTCTGCTGCACATAGGCGTCGTAGGCGCGCTGGACCTGCGGGTCGGTGGTGACCCAGCGCGGCACGCTCTGCCGGCCGAACTGGTTCCAGGCGGCGACCGGGAATTTCTGGTCGGCGAAGGCCACGCGCCGCGCCGGGTCGATGTTCCAGCCATCCTGCGGGCCGATGCGGAACAGCCCCCAGCCCTCGCCCAGGGTGCGGAACACGGGCTCGCCCGCGAAGACTTCCGGGAATCGCGCCCAGCCGCTGCGGCCGCGTTCCACGGCATCGCTGACGTACACGTCGTGGCCCTGGCGCAGGAAGAACATCTGCCAGCCGGCGCGGCCATCGGGCGTGGTTTCCCAGGTCACGCCGGTAAGCCCCCCGCCGTGCCACAGCAGCAGCGGGAAGCGCGCGCGCGGGTTCTCAAGCCGCGTGTACTGCACGTACATCTGCTCGACCTGGAAGTCGCCGTTCGGGTTGATGCGCAAGGGGGGTGCCCCGGGACTGAACACGATCTCGCGCGGCGCCAGGCCCTCGATGGTGGCGGTGCGGCCGCCGACATGGAAGCTGCCGATCTCGCGCACGTTCAGCCCCTGTGCCATGGCCGCCGTCGAAAGCAGCGCCGCCACGGCTGTTGCCAACACCCGCCGCATCATTGCCTCCCGTCCTGGTTCTATACGATGCGGCGCCAGAGTGCGGTGCCGCCCCGCGCCGGGCAAGGCTGCGGCCGCGCGCCCGGCCTCTTGAGCATGGTTTAAGGAAGCCCAGGGAAGCTGTCGGGCCATGGAGTCGCCCGGCATGCCATCGCAGGATCGGCCAGCCTCCGCGCCGCGGCATCGGCGTGCGGCGCTGGTGCTTGCTGCCAGCATGCTGGCCGGGCTGCTGGTCAGCCTGCCCAATCTTGCGCGCGATGCCGGCGACATCTGGCACGTCGTCGCCACCACGCTGCCGGTGGCGTTGGCCATCGGCTTCGCCCTGCTGTGGTGGCTGGCGCGCCGTGAAGCGCGTCGCGCCCGTGCGCTGCACACGCTGCTCAGCCAGTCGATCGACCTGCTGCCCTGTCACTTCGCCGCCTTCGACCGGCATCGCATGCTGGTGGCGTGGAACGAAAGCTATACCCGGTTGCACGCGCGCGCCTTCGCCACGCTGAAGCCGCCGCTGAGCTACGCGGCGCTGATGCGCACCACCATCGCCGAAACCTACAAGCCCGAGGAGGTGGAGGCCGAGCTGGCACGCCGCGTCGCCTCGCACGACGCGGCCGACGGCTCCGCCTTCGAACGCCGCTACCCGGACGGGCAGTGGATGCATATCGTGAAGCAGCGCCTGCCCAGCGGGCATGTGGCCGGCTTCGCACTGGACATCACCGCGGCCAAGGCCGCGCAGGAGCGCGTGGCGCACCTGGCCTTGCACGACCCGCTGACCGGGCTTGCCAACCGCGCCGGCTTCGCCGCGGCGCTGGAACGCGCCGTGGCCGATCCGGAAGGTGCTTCGCTGCTGCTGGTTGACCTCGATCACTTCAAGCAGGTGAACGACCGGCACGGCCACGCCGCCGGCGATGCGGTGCTTGCCGAGGTCGCCGTTCGCCTGCGCGGCGTGATGCGGCCGCGCGATACCGTGGCCCGGCTGGGCGGCGACGAATTCGCGGTGATCGCCCTTGGCGCAGTCGATGCCGAGGCGCGACAGCTGGGTGACCGGCTGCGCCACGCGCTGTGCACGCCCGTGGCCTTCGGCACCGAGCAGCTGCCGATCGGCGCCAGCATTGGCCTGGCCAGCGCGCCCGCCGATGCGATCCTGCCCGAGCCGCTGCAGCGCGCCGCCGACATGGCGCTGTATGAAGCCAAGCGCGGCGGGCGCGGCCGTGTGCGCGTGTATCGTCCACGGCTGGGCGCGGCGGCGGCGCGCGAAGCCCGCCTGCGCGAGGACATTGCGCTGGCGCTGGCGCACGACGAGTTCGCGCTGGTCTGGCAGCCGCAGCGCGCGCTGGACACCAATGCCAAGGACGGGGGCGCCCTGCTGGGCGCCGAGGCCATGCTGCGCTGGCGCAGCCCGCGCCTGGCCCGCCTGGTGCCGCCGGACGAGATGCTGCCGGTTGCCGCCAAGGCCGGCCTGCTGCCGGCGATCGACGCCTGGGTGATCGACAAGGCGCTGGCCCAGGCCGCGCTGTGGCAGGGCCGGCCAGGTGCGCCGCCGCGCATCGCCATCAATCTTTCCGCCGCCACGCTGGCCGACCCCGGCTTGCCGCAGCACCTGGCCACGCGCCTTGCGCAAGCCGGCGTGCCGCCGGCGATGCTGGAGATCGAGCTGCCGGGCGACATCTCGGTCGCCGGCGGCGACGATCCGGCGCCGCTGCTGCATCGCATCGCGGCCCTTGGCATTGGGCTCGCGCTGGACGATGCCGGGGCCGGGCGCGGTGCCATCCTGCAGGCTGCGCGCCTGCCGGTGCGCCGGCTGAAGCTCGATCCGGTGCTGGCGGGCATGCTGCACCAGGACCACGCCACGCAGCGCCAGGGCATGGCCGTGCTGCGCGCGCTGATGGCGCTGGCGCGCTCGCTGGAGCTCACGGTGGTTGCCACCGGCATCGAAACCGAAGCGCAGGCCGCGGCGATGCGGCAGGAAGGCGTGGCCGTGGTGCAGGGCTACCTGACCGGACGGCCGATGCTGGCCGAGGATTTTTTGGCCGACGAGGGGGTCGCGGCCGGGCGCTGAGAACCCGGCCGCGCCGCGCGCTCAATCGTCGCGGTCGCCGCGCCGGCTGTGGTGGTTGGCCAGGCGGTCCTGCATCTCGCGCACCTGGTCGATCGTCAGCACCATTTCCTTGATGGTCTGGTGGATATCGTGGCTGTCGGCCATCAGGTTCTTCGCAGCCCCGTTCGCGGTGCCGTGGCTGAGGCCAAGGTAGTGCCCGACCTCGTGCGCCAGGATGCGGCCGATGTCGTTCGCGGTCATCGGCTCGTCCGGCCCCTGGCTCAGGTTGCCCATGGCGGCGACCACCACGGTCTGGCCGAAGCTGGGCAGCTTGCCGATGCCGCCCACATCTTCCTTCTCGATGCGGTTGACGATGATGAAATCGACCTCGTCCTTGTCCTTCCATTCGTTCGGCATGCGCCAGTCCTCGCGCTTCGACAGGTCGAACTGGTCGGGGTCCGGGCGGAAGGTGATGCGGGCAATCTCCATGCGCAGCAGCGCGCGGTTGGCGTCGTAGCAGGCATTGGCCAGCTGCACCGCGTCCCGCACCATCACCTCGGCGGCCGCCTGGCTGGCCCAGCCGCCGGGCAGCTTGCCGCCATGGCCGGTGACGACCGTGACATTGAGGTCGATGCCGAAGGGCGTGCAGCGCACCGAGCGCACGCTGTTGCCGAAGCCCAGGCGCCCACCATCGCTTTTCTTGCCCAGGTCGTTCACGGTCTTGGCGCCGCGGATGTACAGCGCGCCGCCGTGCCAGTCGTCGTTCTTGAACAGCAGCACCGCTTCGTCGCTGCCGGTCAGCCGGATCGAGCCGGGCTTGTCGGCGGGCGCCTTGCGCAGGTCGCGGATGTTGCCGGTGACGACCTGGCTGTCGCCCTTGCAATCGTGCTTCTGGAAGATCGTGACGGTCATGGCATTCCCCTGGTGCCCGATCCGCCTGCCGCCCCACGGCGCGGCGCGGTCGGTGCCCATCAGGAACGTTCCACAAACGGTTCGCTCAAGGCAAGCAGTGTAACCCGCGAAACCCCTGAAACGCCTTGGCTACAGCGTATCGAGCGCGCGTGAGATCTCGGCCAGCAGTGCTGCCGTCGGCTCGATGCCGATGGAGAGCCGCACATAGCCCGGATCCACCGCGTCACCCCAGCGGGCGCGGCGTTCGCCGGAACTGTGCACGCCGCCGAAACTGGTGCTCTGCGCCATGCAGCGACAGCCCGACAGGAATTTCTCGGCCGCCTGGTGGCTGGCGAAAGTGGCGCCGATCATGAAGCCGAAGGCGTTCCACTGCGCGCGCGCCAGGTTGTGCGCGGGATCACCGGGCAGGCCCGGATAGCGCACCGCCCTGACCGCTCGATGCGACGCCAGCAGCTCCGCCACCGCCTGCGCATTGCGGCACATGCGCTCGTAGCGCACTTCCAGTGTTTCCAGGCCGCGGCGTACCTGCCACGCCTCGAACGGGCCGGGCACGCAGCCCGAGAATTTCCGCCAGGCCAGCAACCGGTCGTGCAGCGCCGCGTCGCGGGTCGATACGTGGCCCATCAGCGTGTCGGAATGGCCGTTGATTGCCTTGGTGCCGGCCGCCGCCACCACATCCACGCCGTGATCCAGTGCGCGCATGCCAAGCGGCGTTAGCGTGGTCGTGTCGGCCGCCACAAGCGCGCCCGCCCTGTGCGCGGCTGCCGCCACCGCCGGCACGTCGCACACATCAAGGCCGGGGTTGGACGGCACTTCCAGCCAGACCAGCCGGAAATTCTCGAACCCGCCATCGGCAAAGCTGCGCGTCTGGCGCAGGTGCACATCAACGCCGAGCCCGGCCAAAAACTGTTCGGACGCGGCGCGCACCGCAAAATAGCCATCCGCCGGCAGCAGGATGCGATCGCCGGCCTTCAGCGTGGCGAACAGCACGGCCGCCACCGCCGCCATGCCGCTGGGGAACAGCAGCGTGTCGCCGCCTTCCAGCATCGCCAGCGCCTCCTCCAGCCGCTCCCAGCCGGCGTTGGTGTAGCGGCCATACTGGTATTTCGCGTCCGGGCTGTCGGGCAGGTGGTGGATGGTGGTGGGCACGATCGCGGGCGCGATCGGATCACCAGGGCGCAGGTCGTGCGCGCCCTGGTGCAGCAGGCGGGCGAAGGTGTCGGCCAGGTCGGTCACGCCGCGCGGCCCCCGCCCACGGCGCGCCTGGCCAGCAGGTTCAGCGCCTCGACCGAGGCGCTGAACGCCATCGCCACGTACACGAACTCCTTCGGCACGTGCACGCCGAAGCCGTCCGCCACCAGCACCATGCCGACCATCACCAGGAAGGCCAGCGCCAGCATGATGACGGTGGGGTTCTTCATCACGAAGTTGCTGACCCAATCGACCAGCAGCAGCATCACCCCCACGGTCACCACGATGGCGACCGCGATGATCGTCACATTCGGCGTGAGGCCGACGCCGACGATGATGCTGTCCAGTGAGAACACCAGGTCCAGGAACAGGATCTGCACGATCGCCAGCGCGAAGCTGCTGGCGACCGGTGCCTTCGGGCCGTGCGGGTGGTCGGATGGCGTGACGCGTTCGTGGATTTCCAGCGTCGCCTTGGCGATCAGGAACAGCCCGCCGCCCAGCAGCACCAGGTCCTTCCAACTGAAGGCGTGGCCGAACAGGCTGAAGGCCGGCTGCGTCAGGCTGAGAACCCAGGCGACCACGGTCAGCAGCCCCAGCCGCATGCCCACCGCCAGGCCAAGGCCGATGCGCCGCGCCAGCCGCGCCTGCTTCTCGGGCAGCTTGCCGGTGACGATGGCGATGACGATCAGGTTATCGACACCCAGCACCACTTCCAGCGCGATCAGCGTGACCAGGCTGATCCAGGTCTGCGGGTCGGCAAGGTCAAGACCAAACAGCATGGCGGGGCGAGTCTCCGGGTTGGGTTCCGGACCCTAACGCGCAACCGGGCGTTCCGTCGCGCGACTATTCGGCCTTACCACGCTGATGCGCGTCCCTGCGGGCTGGTTCAGTCTGTGGTGACGCAGGCGGTGCGGGCATGGCTGCTACTCTGGCTGTCGTTGATGACGTTCGCCGCTGGGCCACCCGCACCGCCG
>JAESGU010000078.1_pt1 | contig 67569 bp, 52 predicted proteins | sample 9266271 | NCBI WGS metagenome assembly JAESGU01 (sample SAMN15740544, study PRJNA653495) | algae metagenome | isolation source: Scytonematopsis contorta HA4267-MV1 and co-occurring heterotrophs from mud... | place: USA: Palolo Valley Trail, Honolulu, Hawaii | collected 2009-07-25
CGAATTGATATTTTCTCCTGAATATGTGCTAAAACTATTTTTTCTCGTAGGTCTATTGAATATGCTTTCATAAGAAGATAATATTTGTATCCTTAGTGTACCTCATAACAGCCGGAAGTGCTGTAATGATTCACCACCGACTGCAAAAGCAATCAGAAGCAGTGGTAAAGGCAACAAAAGTGCTAGCTTAAAAGGATGTAGTTTTGGTAACCAGGGCGACATAAGGAAATTATAAGTTTTAAGCTTTATGTTTCATCGTAGCCGTTGCAATCTAGCTTTGTGGTTTACCCTCACAATGGGAAGTATTTTGGTTATTTTTGCCGGAGTACTTTACTACCAAGCTGCCCTAGATGAACTAGAAGAACTTGACCGCTTACTAGACAGGAAATCCAAAGTAATGGCTGTAAATGCAAAATACGATACGCTGAAAGGACAGCTAGATTTGGAAAATGTGCCGCTTATAGGTAGTAATGTACCACCACTAGGTAGTGACCTTGTATACGCACGCTGGTACAACACCAAAAGGCAGATGGTTCAATTTTTCGGTACTATTCCCCCGCAGTGGTTGATAAATAAACTTGGATTTTACACAATCAAGCCCAGCCATACACAGAATAATCTTTGGCTGCGTGAACTGACGCTACCTGTATATCAAGACGATTTATTAATCGGTTATCTACAAATTGCAACACCATTGACATCTGCTCAAGATAATCTGGCTCAGTTACGGTTAGTTTTGCTTTTAGCTGTACCATCTACTTTAGGTGTAATTGGTTTAGCTGGTTTTTGGTTAAGCGGGCTGGCAATGCAACCAATTCGGGATAGCTACGAACAACTACAACGTTTCACTGCTGACGCTTCCCATGAATTGCGTTCTCCTTTGTCAGGTATTAGTAGCAACGCTCAATACGGCTTACTAACTAGTAATCCTACTGTTCAGCGTCAGCGCTTTGAGAAAATAGTTGAGATTGCTAAGTCAATGAATACTCTGCTGAATAATTTGCTGTTTCTGGCACGTTATGGAGGTAGATTACCTCATGAATCATTGCAAGAAGTTGACTTAAAAAGTGAACTTGTAAAAATAACTTCAGAATATACTACGCAAGAAGTTGCACAGCATGTCAATCTGACTTACACTTTACCGACTAACAGTGTAATGGTGTTAGGTGATGCAAATTTGTTATGTCAAGCAGTAGTTAATTTACTTAATAATGCCTGTAAATATACTGTTGCCGGAGGTCAAATTAAATTGAGATTGTTTACTCAATCTTCCAATGCAGTAATTGAAGTAACAGATAATGGTATCGGTATTCCTGAAGCTGACTTAGCGTACATTTTTGAGCGATTTTATCGAGTGGATAAAATGCGAGCGCGCAAGACTGGGGGATATGGCTTGGGGTTAGCCATTGTCCAACAAATTGTCTTTGCACATGGGGGTTACATTAGTGTTAAAAGTGTAGTAAATAAGGGGTCAAATTTTCAAATTATTTTGCCGCTAAAATAGAAAAGCGAATACGTTATATCTTATATAAAGGTGCGTTACAAGAAATCTAACACACCTTATAAATGAGGTTATTGCGACCTTAATTCCTTCTTTCTTCTATGAACCTTCAGCACGGATGCGCTCTGCTTTTTTTTAATTATCTGGCATTTGAATTTCGACCATAAACCCGAACTAAATATTGATTAGCCTGAGAATTTTCAGGAAGTGGTTCTATTTTTCCTTGATTGACTAATGTTTGATGAACTAAAGCCGCAATTGTTGCACGGCTAACAGGTTGGTTAGGATTAAGAACTTTTCGATTTGGGTAGTTAACCACTATATTTTGTTTAGTGGCTGCGGCTACATCATCAACAGCATTATTTGGGATACGATTGGCATCGGTATAATATTGATTAACAATAGCCTTTGTAGAAGAAGCAGGTTCTGCTTTTTGGGCTGTTGTTGGTGCAGTCGTAGCTTGGGGTGCAGCAGCTTGTGCCCTAGATAATATGGGCTGCATCAAAGAAGTAATTGCAATTGGAACAAATATAGGTCTTCTGGCTGTTCGTTGTTTGGCTGGTTGTGTCGTTTGTTGTGTAGATGTGGTTGCAGCTCGTTGCGTAGCATCCGGCAAATTCAAACCTCTGTTTAAAGCAGTGATGGCTTGAACTTTAGTCACAGGTTGATTTGGCCTAAAGTTACCGCTACCATCACCGGACATAAATCCTTGTTCTGAAGCGGATTCAATCGGACGCTCTGCCCAATAACCGGATGAAACATCTTTATATACAGACCCACTTTCTATCTGCTGCACTACGGGTTGGTTAAAAGCTTTACGAATAACAGCAGCCAACTCATCACGCTGCATTGTTTGTTCTGGTCTAAATGTACCATCAGGATATCCTGCCAAAATCTCTCTTTGTGCCAAGCGCTGAATAAAAGGCTGTGCCCAGTAGTTAGATGGAACATCCGGAAAGCTTGTTTGTGTTTGTGTTGGTGCTTGGGCTTTACTTATTGATGGCGTAATGCCATGAACAACAAAAGATAAAACTGGCAATGTAGCAAAAAGTGATAAAAATCTCAGAAACCGACTCATGATGCCTCCTAAATGATTATGCTTATGCAAAAATCGTAAGCTCTGGATTGAATTTATGTATCTATCTATTGATATTTAATTTGATTGAGAAATATTTGTATCTTTAGTCAAGAGGGTCAAACCGATTAACTAAAGCCGCGACTAAAATCATTGGCAAGCCGACAACTAAACAAATTAACCATTGGGTTAAGTTTAATGGTGCGGTGGAAAATAAGTTGTTCATTAAATTCCATTGACTAAAAATTATTTGTAAAATTACCGTAGTCGTAATCCCAATAATCATCGCTGAAGTATCGCTAATATTTTCTTTGCTTCCACGTAGCTTATTTACAAAAGCTTTACCTAGGTGACTAATACTCAAAAGATAAAAAATTCTTCCAGATACTAAAGCTTGAATTGCCATTGTACGAGCTAAATCAATATTTCCTGTAGTTTGTCTTATCCATTCAAATACACCAAAAATCAAAATCCAGTTAAAGACTGAAATCGCCAAAATACGCTTGATTAAGCTGCCGGAAAGTAAAGGCTGATTGGGATTGCGTGGAGGTTGTTGCATTAAGAACTCAGACTTCGGCTCAAAAGCTAAGGGTACAGTCATAGCGATGGAATTCACCATGTTCAGCCACAGAACTTGTAAAGACAAAATCGGCAAAGCTCTAGCAAGTAGTACGCTAATCAAAATTGTCATTGATTCGCCACCGTTGACAGGGAGAATAAAAGCAATGGCTTTGAGCAAATTTCTATAAACAGTACGTCCGGACTCAACCGCAGCTTCTATCGAAGCGAAATTATCATCTGTTAAAATCATATCAGAAGCTTCTTTGGCTACTTCTGTACCAGCACCTCCCATTGCGATACCAATGTCCGCTTGTTTAAGAGCAGGAGCATCGTTGACCCCATCACCTGTCATAGCGACGATTTCACCTTTTGACTGTAGTGCTTCAACGATACGCAGTTTTTGTTCGGGTGCTACACGGGCAAACACTACCCCATTTTCCACAGAGTTAGCGAGTTCTTGTTTATCCATTTGGGCTAGTTGCTCACCTGTAAAAGCAATAACTTCGGCATTTTTGTTAAACCCCATGTTTTGAGCTATGGCTCTTGCTGTGACAGCATGGTCGCCTGTAATCATTTTGACTTGGATTCCAGCCTCTTGACAAGCTTGTACAGCTTTGATAGCTTCGCTTCGGGGTGGGTCAATCATCCCTTGTAGCCCCAAGAAAATTAAATTTTGTTCAATGTCCGCATGGTCGAGTGAATTTTGACTATCAGGCACATATTTTTTCGCAAAAGCTAGCACCCTTAAACCTTCATGAGCCATTGCATCGACTTGCTGATGTATGATATCTGGGTTTATCGGAATAAGACTGTCCCCTTTATTTAACTGAGATTGGCAACGTTTGAGGATAGCTTCAACTGAACCCTTAACGTAAATGATTTTGGATTGGGAGATTTTTCTTTGCTTCCCGCTCCGTATTTCATGCAAAGTTGCCATGTACTGAAAGTCCGACTCGAAGGGAATCACATCTAGTCTGGGCATCTGGAGTTTCAAGTTTTCGTTTTGCAGGTCAACTTTATTCGCGGAGGCTATTAATGCTCCTTCTGTTGGGTCACCTACAACTTGCCATTGTCCATCTTTTCGTAACAAGCGTGAGTCATTGCATAAAAGTCCAGCAACTAAACACTCCACAAGCTCTGGTGAGTTATTAAGATTAAATAACTTTCCGTTTGACAAAATTTCCCCAGATGGCGTGTAACCTACTCCTGTTAATGTATAGCGTTCGCCTCCCACAATAATAGTTTGTACTGTCATTTGGTTTTCTGTCAAAGTGCCAGTTTTGTCAGAGCAAATAACTGTTGCACCACCAAGAGTTTCTACTGCTGGTAACTTGCGAACAATTGCGTGACGACGTGCCATGCGGGATACACTGATTGCAAGAGTCACAGTTACTACAGCAGGTAGTCCTTCAGGAATAGCACTTACAGCAAAAGCTATGGCAGCTTCAAACATTTCTGACCAAGAGTTACCATATCCCAACCCAATTACAAATATCATCGCCGCGATGCCAAGAATGACATACAATAAAGTGCGACTAAATTGGTCAAATTTGCGAGTTAATGGAGTTGTTAAGCTCGTTCCTTGTTCCATTAACTGGGAAATTCGCCCGGTTTCTGTCGCTTCTCCAATGGCAACAACAAGACCTTTACCAGTACCAAATGTCACAAAGCTACCAGCGTAAGCCATATTGGTACGTTCAGCTAATTGTGTATTTATGTCCAAGGGCTGAGTACTTTTTTCAATTGCAATTGATTCACCTGTAAGTGCTGATTCATTCACCTGTAGATTCCGTACCTCTATCAAACGTAAATCAGCTGGCACTTTATCACCTGAAACCAGTAGTACAAGATCCCCCGGTACTAATTCACCAGAAGGAACCTGGATTTTTTGACTATTCCTGACAATAGTAGCGTTCGTTTGCACCGAAGAAGCTAATGCAGCGATAGCACTTTCGGCTTTTGATTCTTGAATAAAACCAATAATAGCGTTAATCAGTGTTACACCCCAAATCACCCAAGCATTTACCCACTGTCCCAGTAGAGCCTTAATAACACCCGCAATTAACAAAATGTATAGTAGTGGTTGGTTAAACTGTAAAAGAAATCGTATTAATGGGCTTTTCCCAGGTTTACTTTTAAGTTCGTTAGCACCAAAACGCTGTTGTCTTTTTGCTACTTCACTTGAATTTAAACCTATATTTAAATTGGTTCCTAAATGCCGAGTAATCTCTTGAACGGGTAAATTATGCCATTGGCTTGATTGAATTACCTCTGTTGTTGCTGTCATACTATTTTAAAAATTATGCAAATATACTTAACTTTTGATTCTAAAAAGTGAATGTGATTCAAAAGTGACTTATGTAAATTTAGTTTTGTTATACAATTTTATAACTTAAGAGGGATGAAATAATATAATTAAAATCATTACTTTGTCACTAGCTCACCCTACATTTGTAAGTCAGGGATTTAAAAACATTTTTCTTATGGTACTAATAATTAATTTTTTCTTAACTTGGTTAATTGCAGCTGCTTCGTTGCTAATAACAGCCTATATTGTACCAGGTTTTGAATTCGATAGCTTTGGAACAGCAGCTATTGCTGCATTAATCTTAGGTTTGGTAAATGCATTTGTGCGGCCAATTATCTTTATTTTTACTCTGCCTTTGACAATTATCACTCTTGGTCTATTTTTATTTGTTATCAATGCATTTATGCTTTGGTTTGTAGGAGTTTTAACACCAGGTTTTTTAATCACTGGTTTTATTCCTGCTCTGTTAGCTTCAATTGTATTGACAATTGTTTCTACAGTGCTGGGATTGCTAGTAGGAAAAGCAGCTTAAAAACTTTCAATAGACAGCTGGTGGAAAAGAATGTAGAGACCGAATTAATTCGGTCTCTAGAAGGATTTCAAACAACGCATGATTAATTGTTGGATACGTCTAATAATAAATTCAGTCACTTTCTAATCACATTTAAGTTTCACACTCAGATTCAGAGGATAAAAATAACTGGAAGAAATAAACCATTACCCAACAGATAGCTAGCATTTTATTGGAGTCAACAAAATGAGTAATCAAAATCCTGTGAACATGATGAAAAAACTTGTAGGTTTTACTGTAGGTGTGTTGATGCTACCAGCATTCGCAGCTTGTGGGACAAATCAACAAACCACTGAAGTACCCCCTACAACTACAGCTCCTCCTGTTGCTGATGTAACTCCTGTACCTGCACCAACCGCAGCTTCTCCTGTTCCTCCGATTAGTGGTGTAACAACAAACGAAAATATTAAGGATGTTGTTGGAGATAATCCTTCATTAGGAACTTTTGCTAATTTGATTGACGAAGCAGACTTAGAAAATATTTTAGAAGGTAGCGGACCATTAACCTTGTTTGCTCCCTCAGACCAGGCGTTTGCCGCAATTCCCCAAGCTACTAGACAGCGATTGCTACAACCACAAAACCGCCAACTTCTGAGACAGATTTTAAATTATCATATTGTTCCAGGTAATTTGACAGCCAATCAACTTCAGTCTGGAGAAATACAAACTCTTGCTCAAAATCCAGTCAACGTTCAAGTAAATCAAACAGCGAATCAGATTCGGGTTAATGATGCGACTGTAACTCAACCAAACATTCAAGCGAGAAATGGCATTGTTCATGTAGTTGACAGAGTTATTTTACCTCCAACCATACAAAAACAGTTAGCTAATTAAGTTTTTTAAATGCGGACTGAAAAAAGGAGTCAAGAACATCGAAAAGTAGTGAACAAAAAGTCGTTGTGGTGGTTAGGTGGTGGAATTCTTGCACTGCTTATCACTGGTTTTAGCTTTCTCTACATGCGGGGATTTTTGCGTAGAGAACCTAAGTACAAAATTACAAATGTTCCGAATTTGGAAGATAACCGCTTCCCGCTGCTAGTGGTAAGTTCATCTAACGCATTGACCGCAAGCGGTCGTTTAGCTGGTTTTTGGATGGGAGCAGATGCAATTTATGGTGTTTGAATGAATGCCATTCGTAATGCTCAACGCACGATTCACTTTGAAACGTATTAGCAGCTTTAATTGATGATGATTGGGTCAGTGCTGGGAGTGCTAATTTTGACCCTCGTAGTTGCCATCACAACGACGAACTAAATGTTTCAACAAGTAATCCACAATTAATAGAAAAAATTAACGACTTATTTGTAGATGCGTTGACGAATAGCCACTGTCTTAAATATACCGAATGGGAAAACTGTTCAATTATAGAAAGAATACAAGGTCAAGTGGGATTGATTTTTAAACCTTTGTTGTAATTGTTTTAATATTTAAGTTTATATTTATACTATGGCTTCAGTCATCACTCACAAAAATTAGCTAGAAGAATGTTAGTAAATTATTGAAAAATCAGTAACTTACTACTAAGTTAAACCTAGTTAATCACGCTTCCTGGTCTGCTGAATTATGCTAGGGTGGGATAAGAAAAAGCCCACCCACAAGATTTCTATTAATTTAATTTTTACATAAACAAATCATGGATGGAGTAATTAACTAATACTACCAAACATCGTACTCCAAGTGTTTCGCCCAACGATACCATCGTTACTTAAATTGTTGTAACGTCGTTGAAATGCCAGAACAGATGCGCTTGTTTGAGAACCGTATATGCCATCAATAGCGCCTCGATAAAATCCTTGTTGTCGTAAAAATATTTGAACATCTCTCACTGCTTGTCCTCGACTACCACGCCTTAAAAGTGGTGCATTTGTGCGTGAACTTTGTCTAATTCTGCCAGGGAAATTAGGTTCAACTAACGGACTTGGTGGAGCAGTGAATGGTCCAGGAACATAAGGAAAATTTGTTTGTGCTTTCACATTTGTTACGTTTGCGAATACTGTCATTATTGAAGCAGTAATCAATCCAAGTGAAATCATTTTTGAGCGAATGAATTTAATATTCATAAATCAACACTCCTTTATTTTGCAAATTTTCGAGGAAATGCAGTCTATCAATAGCTTGTGTTTGATAGACTCAAACTTTATTTAAGTGAGGAATAAGAAATGAAAACGCTTATCTTTAATATTAAAGATAAATATGAGTAAAAAGTGACAATATAGTTATTCATTAAAAAAATGTTTATTGTGTCAGATAATATAGAAGGGATTCATTCTAGTTAAAAATCTTAACCGAGCAGTGCTGAAATATGATTTGGTCATCTTTAAATCATATTTGTTGCTAAAAATAAAAATTATGAAACTTCATATATAGAAGTTAACCCATAGTTAAATTTTGTTAAAGAGGCTAAAAAATGAAAAAAAAAGTTATTTTGGCATTGGCTGTTACCGCAGCTAGCTCGTCGATGTTGGCAATTCCAAAATTTGTACAAGCTCAAACCAATAATGACCAATTACAAGTAATAAGAATTGCTGACTTACTACGTTCTAGAAATATGGCAATATCTGGTCGAGTACAAAGCATTATTGGTAACAAGTTTACGCTTAATGATGGCACAGGGCAAATAATTGTTGATGCAGGTCCGCCTCGCTGGCGTCAAATAAATCTTAACCAAGGCGAGCAAGTATCTGTCACAGGAGAGTTGAGTAAATCTGGTCGAGAATTTAACGCTTTCAATATCAGACGCTCTAATGGTTCTGTAATAGAAATTCGTTCACCTGAAAGTCCGCCACCTTGGGCTGGTAGTTCTGGTAGGGGTAAACCTAAACCTAAACCTTATTAAACTTCTTTTTGCTGCGGTTAATATCCGCAGTAACAACAATAAATTATGGAGTTAAAAATGAACAAGTCAACTTCTAAAAAATTCTTTTTTTGGGCATCAACCGCAACATTTTTGGCATTTAGTGCCGGCTGTAATTCAGGACAACCTCCCCAAGCTGCAAACGAACAACCACAAGTCGCTTCTCCTGTAGTTCAACAAACACCTCAGCCCGTAAATCCTCCCGTAGTTCAACAAACAACACCTCAGCCCATAAATCCCCCTATTGCACAAGCTTCCAACCAAACGGTATCAAACGAAGTTTCACGGCTACTACAAACTAAGCAGTGTGCGAACTGTAATTTGGTTGGAGCTAATTTGCAAAATGCGGATTTAGAAGATGCCAATTTACAAGGTGCTAACTTACGGCAAGCAAATCTTCAGCAGGCAGATTTAGAGAAAGCTAACTTACAGGGAGCTAATTTACAAGCAGCCAATCTGATTAATGCAAAACTAGAAAAGGCAAATTTACAGTCAGCAAATCTACAGCAAGCAAACCTTCAAAGAGCAGACTTGGAAGATGCAAATCTAACTGGTGCTAATATCACGGGAGCAAATTTACAACGAACAGATACAGATTTTGATAATACGATTATGCCTGATGGGACTGTAAGACGGCGGTAATTCGTAAAAAAATATAGATATAAAGACGCGATATATCGCGTCTTTATAATATGTGAATAACCTTTTTAAATTTGTCACTTTTTGTTCACTTTGATTTTGTAAATTAAAAAGTAAACTGAATAGAAATACAATAGTTACTGCAACAGTATGAGGTAAAAAATGCTCAATCCACTTCACTGGATAACTTAGTAAAAATGCTAAGACTCCTGCAAATATGAAAACGATAAGCACAGTGCCAAAATAAGCTAAGACTTGAATAATTGCCCAACCAAGCGCAAAAAGCAATAGATAACGAATTAGTTTTGCATTATTCAAATTTTCCCAAAATCTTTTGATATTTGGTTCATTCATATTTATTCAAATCTGAAATTATCGAGAGATGGTAATAATAATAAAATATTAAGACTATGATTACCTGCTATTTAAATTGATTACTAACTAATGATTTCCAAATAAGTGTTGTCGGTATTGATTCCAAAGCAACAATGGAATGCCTGCTAGTACAACTAAAACTCCAGTAATTGCCCCTATTCCCGTATACGCCAAGCTAGAATAAAGCAAATATCCGCAAATAAGGCAAAATAATAGTGGTGTCAAAGGGTAAAATGGCACTTGGAAAGGTCGAACTATATCATGGTCTTTTCTTCGCAACACAAATAATGAGATAGCAGAAAGTAAGAAAAAGAACCAAAATACAGGTGCTGTAAAATCCACAATCGTTTCAAAACCTTTGCGAGTAATAGTGCCTAAAAAAACTAATACTAAAGAAGCAATTCCTTGGAGTAATAAGGCTTGAACGGGAGTTTCTTTTTGTTGTTGCCAACGTCCCATGAAACCGAACAAGGAAAAATCTTGTCCCAGAGCAAAGTTAGAACGGGCGCCTGTCAAAATTGTGGCGTTGATGGCGCCTAAAGTGCAAATCGCCACTAAAACACTGAGAAATAATGCTCCTGAAGTGCCTGCTGTCTTATCCATTAAAGCCGCGCCTACAGCTTCAGACTTTGCCATTGCTGTTAATCCCAAACCTCGCAAATATGCAAGATTAATTAGTAAGTAAATAGTAGTGATAATGCCAATGCTCCAGAGCAGAGAACGCACCATGTTGCGTCGTCTATTTTTTATTTCTGCTGAAATATAAGCAGCTTCATTCCATCCACCGAAGGAAAGTAAGACGAATACCATTGCCAGTCCCCAGTTAGAGGAAGTAGAGGTCGTAGGGGCAGTATAGGGAGGGGGAGCGCTTGAGAAAATTCCAATTATGACTACTAAGAGTAAACCTAGTACTTTTGCAGGGGTGAGCAAATTCTGCGTCCATTTGCCAGGACATAAACCAAGAATATTCAAACCTGTTAGTAAGATAATTACCAGAGTTGCGTATATAGAAGATGAATAGACACCTCCGAGGGGCATTAACCCAGAAAAATAGTCTCCAAAAACAAACGCTAGCAAAACGATAGAACCAGTTTGAATCACTGTCATCCTTGCCCAAGCAAATAGAAAAGCAATTGGAAGCCCAAAAGCACGTTTCAAATAATAATAGGTTCCACCAATATCTGGGTAAGTTGTTGCTAGCTCTGCATAACACAGCGCTCCAACAAAAGAGACTACACCACCCAGCGACCACAGCAGCATCACAGCCATTTCACTCCCTGCATTCGCTGCTACAAACGCCGGAGTTTGAAAAATTCCTGCCCCAATCACAATACCAACAATTATTGCCACTGCGTCAAAAAGTGCTAGTGATGGTCTTTGTTGTGCAATTGGCACAATTGCTGCGCTTTCTTCTACACTACTATAGTGGCGTTTACTCACATGAACTCCTGTTTTTCTAGCACTTTTGACTAAAGAGCAAGCCTTATTTAGGTTATCCCGGAGGTAATGCTTCTGCTCTCCTATTTGATTCGCTAATTTCATGATTAACAATGAATGTGAATGAAAAGTGATAAATAAGCTTGTAAACTCTCACTCACTCTATTCACTAATGCTTTAGAGTTATAATTTAACAGTCCAGCTTGCTGTAAACTCAAACTTTACAACAAGCGTTACAGGCTATTTTCCAACTAGAAGCAACACCCGCTCCTGCTATTATCCGTCCATTGGAGGAGCCGATGCCACCTGAACAATAGTCATATTTTATTCACATTTATTTGTAATCATGAAAATAACGGCATTTAAATAATAACTGCCCGCTCAGGAGTGACAAAGGTGTCTGTTAATCTAATATTTATAAATTTTATGGTAATTTAGTTATGAATATTGAATTTTTAAATCGATTTTCTTGGTCGTCTATATTGTTAATGTGTCTAGGTTACACTCTTATAGGATGGTATTTATCTGCTCATCACATTGTTTGGCTGGTAGGAATTTTTCTAGCATCAGTAGTTTTATATATAGCAAGTAAAACTAATCCTATACTCGAAAGTTTAATAAGTTTTTCTTCTCAAGGTTGGCTAGCTGTTTTATTTATCAGTTTTATTGCGAGTATATTAATTGCCTTAGCAGTAATTTGGTCGATGTTGTGGACTCTTATATTTATTCCACTTTCGACTACACTATTAGCTGAATTAGAAATACGTTTAGCAGGGTTTGATAAAACTGATACGTTTTGGATTTTAACATTTTTTGCTGCATTTGGTTTAATTGTGGGTGAAATTATTGACTTAGTATTACTACCAAGTATTAGGTACTAATAAATGCAAACTTTCCTATTATTCTAATATAGAAGGTTTATCATGACTCAGAATCCACCTTACTCTTCACGAAAACAAACTGTTTCCCAGCAAGAACTTGTAGAGTTAGTACATAAGCAATTAGAAGCGTTACTACAACAAGAAAACTTTCAGGGAGCAAAAACCCTGTTAATACCTGTACAGACTCCGGATATTGCAGAAGCGATTGAGAAATTACCGAAAAGTATGCAGGCTATAGCTTTTCGTTTGCTTTCCAAACAGGAGGCAATCGAAGTTTACGAATATTTTGACTCTAGTGTGCAGCAATCGTTAATGGCAGAATTTAAGCACCAAGAAGTTTTAGATATTGTCGATAAGATGGCACCGGATGATCGAGCGCGACTTTTTGATGAGTTACCAGCTTCATTAGTTCGGCGCTTACTAGAACAAATTAGCCCATCTGAACGGGAAGCTACGTCCCTACTGTTATGTTACAAACCTGGAACTGCTGGACGAATTATGACTACAGAGTATCTTGCTGTCAAGGAGGATTTAACAGTCAGTCAAGCCATCGAACGAGTTCGCATTTTAGCTAGTATCACTGAAACTATTTACTACCTTTATGTCATTAATAGAGAGCGTTTTCTCACAGGTATTGTTTCGTTTAAAGACTTAATAATTGCAGATTCCTCCGAAAGGCTGGATAAAATTATGATGCGCGATGTAGTGTTTGTAGGTACACACACAGACCAAGAAGAAGTCGCGCAAATCATCCAACGCTACGACTTAGTAGCATTGCCTGTGGTAGATACAGAACACCGCTTAGTTGGAATTGTGACTGTCGATGATGTCCTAGATATCTTGGAAAAAGAAGCCACTGAGGACATTTATGCTCAAGGTGGTATAGAAGCTAAAGGTGATAAATATTTCCAAACTAATGTGCTAGCCGCTGCTCGCAAACGAGTTGTTTGGCTATTTGTTCTTTTAATTGCCAATACTGCCACCAGTGCGGTCATCAGCGCTCATGAGGATGTTTTACAACAAGTTGTTGCTTTAGCTGCTTTTATTCCTTTGTTGATTGATGCAGGTGGAAATGTTGGAGCGCAGTCTTCAACAGTGGTGATTCGGGGTTTGAATCTTAAGGAAGTTGGCGTCAAAAAAGCTTTGCAAGTCGTAACCCGTGAAACAATCACAGGAGGATTGCTAGGTGTGATGTTAGCAATAGCAGTGATTATTTGGGCTTATTTTCTTGAAGGTAGTTTGCCAATTGCAATTACTGTAGGACTTAGTTTACTAGCAATTACTGTCTTAGCTGCTGTATCTGGTTCGGGTTTACCTTTTCTATTTGGTGCGCTTGGTTTAGACCCTGCCTTAATGTCGGCGCCATTTATTACTTCTGTTGTAGATGTTTTGGGTGTTTTAATTTACCTAATGCTAGCTAGAACAATTTTGCAACTTTAAGCTAGCTGTAGCCTAATTGAAATTTTTCTTAGTGGTTTGCAAAGTGTTGGCTCGTAATTTACCCGCTCCAACTCATCATAATTCAGGTAAATACTGAACTTGCTCTCTTGTTAATCCTTTGGCATAAACGCGACGATTCGTATCATCTACACGACAGGGGGCAGTTGGTAGTAATACATGCTTACCTTTTACCCAAAAAGCTGTGTCTACAACTAAATAACGTTTAAAAGTGACTGCTGCATTGCTGCCAGCAAGTTGAAAAATAGAAGTATCAGTAAGTAACTAAAAAAGTAACTTACTGATTCTGTCGATAGGTACTATCCAACCAGCTGCTATTACAACCGGACTTCGCATTAATAGACTTCCCATATTTCATCTCTGTTAAATTAACCTTGGCGTGATGCTTGTGCGCGTCGATTTATTTCATTCCAGTTGACTACATTCCACCAATTATTTAAATAGTCAGCACGACGATTTTGGTATCTCAAATAGTAAGCATGTTCCCACACGTCGTTGCCCATGATTGGATATAATCATATTGTGTTGCGAAATGTTAAAATTACTATTTAGACAATGACAACAAACAATTAGGTTCATTCAGTATTTCTTAAGAGGCAAAATGGTTTCTGCTCAACTCCAACGTGCTATTGGTATATTTTCCTACCGTCAAAATGTAGTACAAGCATTTGACGAGCTTAGAAGTAATGGCTTTCCTATGAATAAGATTTCTGTAATCACCAAAAAAGCTGAAGATGAGCAACTTGACAATACTGACACGAGTGAAAGTAATATTACTCCATCAGAAGGCGCAGCAATGGGTGCATTAGCAAGTGCTAAAACAGCAGGTTTACTTACCTTGGTTGCGGGTCTAGGTATTTTGCTAATTCCAGGCTTTGGTCCAGCGTTGGCTGTTGAGTCTGTTTTAGTGACTCTTTTAGGAAGTGGAGCTAGTGCAACTGCTGGCGGTCTAATTGGCGCACTTAGGGGTTGGTTTCTTCCTGAAGAAGCTGCTCAACTTTATAACGACCGAGTATTCCAAGGAGAATATTTAGTAACAATAGAAGGAACAGAGGACGATATGCGTCGTGCCCAATCAGTTCTTAATCGTTGGGGTATTCAGGAGTGGCGTGTTTTTGATATTCCTAAAAGTTAAAGCGTTAACTAGATATATAGTGAAGTAGGAAGTCGAAGAGTGTCAGGAGCAGCCATGTACGTGCTAATCGGTGGAGCAGGCTTGGTAGGGCTAAGTTTGGCTCAAAAATTGGTAGAATTAGGGCATACTGTCGCCGTTATTGACATTGATCCTAATGCTTGTCACTATGCACGTGAACAAGTAGGAGTAATGGCTTTTGAAGGAAGTGCAGTTAGTACAGAAGTTTTGTTAGAAGCTGGAATTCGTAAAGCTGATGCCTTAACAGCTGTTCTCCGCAGTGATGCTTTAAACTTGGCGATGGTGACTCTTGCTAAATACTATGGTGTCACTCATATTATAAGTCGGATGCTTCATCCCGATTTTGCTGAACCGTTGCGTTTGGTTGGAGCCAATCATATTATCAGTACTGTTGATTTGGCGGTAAACACGATGGTAAATGCCATTGAGTATCCGCAAGTTGAATCAATGATGCATTTTGAGCAAGGACAGATTGAGGTTTTGAAACTTTCTATCCCAAACAACTGCGACGTTATTGGTCGTAGCGTTGCCGAAATTGCTCAGGATTCCCGTTTTCCCAATGGTTCTCTAATTATTGGCTATCAATCTCATCCGCATGAAGATTTAACGATTCCTAACGGTAGTACAGTACTGACGCTTAGTTCAGTTGTACTAATTGCAACAAAACCTGGCTCCATACATCAAGTTATTGATTTTATCGGAGGTTGTAAATAAACTTAATGAAGCTGTACACACATTTTTTTTTATTTATTGCGTTTATTTTTCTTGCATCTTGCACATCAGACAATTCACTCAAGTCAGAATCAAATACTAATCAAATAAATCCATCTCAAAAGGTGGTGATTTTAGATAAAAATTTTAAGGCAGCAATAGGTCAAACTATTTATGTACCCATCTATTCTTATATTAATCACTCTGATCAAAAAAAACCTTTAAATTTAGCAGCTACGCTTAGTATTCGTAATACAGATTTGAATCGGCCTATGATTATTACTTCTGTGCGTTACTACGGTTCAACTGGTAAATTAGTTAATCAGTATTTGAAGCAAGCTATTCAACTCGAACCATTAGCTTCTACAGATTTTTTTGTGCAAAGAAGTGATATTAGTGGAGGTTTAGGAGCAAATTTTATTGTCGAGTGGGTAGCTCAAACTGAAATTACTGAACCGATAGTGGAGGCTATTATGATTGCTACTGAATTTCAGCAAGGAGTTTCTTTTATTAGTCCTGGTAAGGTAATCAAAACTCAAAAAAACAATAATAGTTTATCGACAAAACCGAGTTCTTAATCAGCGATTAATCATCTTCTAGCTTCAGCAATTGCTCATCAATTTTTTGAAGCCGTCCACGCGCGATTTCTTCTAAGAGAATTCGTTTGCGTATTGCCTCGTTTAGTGCAGCTTTCTCTGCCAGTAGCAATCGACGACGAATAGCATCAAGTTTTTTGTATTCTCCACTTTTGGTATCATATTCATCTGGGCGCCGCCGATTATATAATTCTCGCAATGCCTTTTCTGCACTTGCTATTTGCACTTGGTAAGCTGAACGCATTTCTTCATACACAGCTTTTGGTAATACGCCTGTTTTCAATAGCGTATCTAATTCATCTTGCGCTGCTTTAGCTGTAATTAATTGGGCTTGCAATTGTTCAACCTGTTGCTGTGCCTCTGAAAATTTAGATAAGTTTAAGCGTTTTACTAACCAAGGTAAGCTTAACCCCTGCCCCACTAATGATAATAGTACACAGCCAAAAACTAAAGCGATTAGACTTTCTCGCCCTGATAGTGTGGTGGGTAAGCTTAACGCTAGAGCCATTGAAAGCGAACCTTTGATATTGCCTAAAAATAGTAAATGTTGCCAGCGCACTGGAATTGGACGGTCAAAGAGACGCACCATACCTAGCAGGGGATAGACTGTAATAACTCGTCCGGCTTGATACGCCAAAACTGCAAGTAGAATAGCAGGTAAAGTCCTCCAAAGCGTCACCAAGTTAATTTCTACACCAATCAATAGAAAAATGAAGGTGTTGACAGTAAAACTGGCATATTCCCAGAAACTTAATAAGGTAATGCGACTAGAAGCAGAAGTATTGCCAAGCCCTAAATTGCCAAAAATTAATCCAGCTACAACTACAGCTACAGCACCTGATACACCTATAAATTGCCCAACCTGAAAAGTTCCTAATGCAACTGCAACAGTTAGTAAAAGACTGCTAAGGGGATCATCTAAACGGTCAAATATAGGTATACTCAAGTAGCCCAAGACTAACCCAACGAGGCAACCCCCTAGAGAGATAAATAGTAGTTGCTGGACTCCTTCTAGGAACGTAAGCGAACCTGTCGAATATACCTGTAAAATTAGGTTGAACGAAACTAAGGCTGCGGCATCATTAAAAAGAGTTTCTCCTTCAACAATAGTGGAAAGCCGTGATGGTACTGGTATTTCTTTGAAGACGGCAATCATGGAAACTGTATCAGTGTTTGCTAGAATTACTCCTATAAATAGAGCGGGTATCCAAGCTAGTCCTAACCACAATTTCAACAGGACGGCAATAATAGCACTAGAAAACACAGCTCCTGGTCCTGCTAGCAGGGCAATTGGTTTAAACGTACTGCGTAGACGCCGGATATCTGTATTGATGCCAGCTTCAAATACGAGAATTGGTAGAAAAAGATTTAAAACAAGGATTGGGTCTAAACCAATGCGGCGAGACAATAGCTCAGTAATTGGCAAACCTGCCAATACTAAACCTGTAACATAGGGAACACGAAGACGCCGTGTAATCAGGGCAACACCTGTGGCTAGGAGCAGGAGAATAATTGAAACAGTGATTAAGGAAGCAACATCCACTTTAGTTTTATAAATTTGTTTTAACTACTTGTGATTTGCAGTATTGCGAAACCATACAAAATATAATATCATTTCGCAACCTCCAATTCATCAAATTTAGCTTTTAACGGGAACATATTAATTAGTTTTGCATTATTCAAGCTTTCCCAAAATCTTTTAATATTTGGTTAATTCATATTTACTCAAATCTAAAATTATCTAAGTCGGTAATAAAACATTAAGACTATGTGGAATAGTACTCAAAGACTTTGATTTGTTGATAAATTTTATTGTGGTATGTCTCCAACCCTGTCGTTATGCGATAGGAACTTGATAGAAGTATTTTGCCAGTTTCAATAGTCGCTTTTAGTTGCTTAGACTAATCAATTAATAAAACTTTTACATCTAGCTTACGGAATGCTACAACGTAACCAAGTTATCTAAAGTAGTATGCCTTCTGATAGAAGTATATCTGTTTAACGAACTTTTGCGACTGGCACCTGAAGATACTTGATTATCTAGTTATTGCAAGCCGTGTATCATTATTTTTATAAATAAACTAGTAGGGTGCGTATTTAACGCTGTTAAGTCATTCTTTTAAAAAAGAAACATGCGTTATAAGGATAATTTCTCAACTCGTCGCTTATATTGCTTGTATACAGGTGAAAACAAAAACTTAAAAAATTAATCCTCATGTTCATTCTATCCTGCATGATGTTGGCTTATTACTTCATGTCCCAGGTGTAATGGCACTTGCCTCTTTGCCTGTGTGTCTATGGTTTAGAGAATATTATGCAGTTTGGGGATTTTTGATAACTGCGCTTTCTTCTTTACTTATTGGTCAGTTGTTATATCGTAGCTTTCAGCAATTGCAAGATAATTTAGGTAGCAAACAGTATTATGAAATTTTATTGCTAGCTCAAGGGCAATGACCAGCATATTCAAACTATACATGCCCATCCAGCTTGAACCATCAGATTGTTCTAAATATCCACCTGTCGGCATATGCCCATTCATACATGCCATCTTCCTAGCTTGTATCTAAACCTAAAAATCCTCCCTGGAAAACATTATCCCCATTATTATCCTTTCTATTAACCCACCAAGTAAAATTGAGCAATAACTTTTGAAAAACTCGTTCGAGAAAATCAGTGTCACCACGACCATAAAATTCTTTCTCAATCTGATAAACTCGCCAAGTTCCCCAAGCATGAACGGGTGGGTTGACATCACTAAAATGCCATTCATAAGCGGGAATTTGTCCGTTAGGATGCATGTACCATTCCCGTGTGAACCTATCCATCTGTCGTTTAGCGAAATCAGGGTTTTAACGAACGAGAAGTTCTCCTTTTGTCCTTATTTCGAGGAACTGCATACTCTGATGGAACAATTGGAGAACCACGTCTTTGAGCAAAAACTTTAGTAAAAACCGCTCCTAAAAGAAGAACTTGAGCAGCATAATAAACCCACGTAATTAGAATAACAAAAGAACCTGCTACTCCGTAAGCAGAGCCAAAATTGCTTTGTTTAAGAAACAGTCCAAATAAAGATTGACCGATTAAAAATAAGATTGCTGTTATTACTGCTCCCACAACTGTATTTCGCCATGAAATCTCAGCATCGGGTAAAATAGTGAATATGGCGCCAAATATAAATGTTGTTACTCCAAAAGTAAGCAATAAGCTCAAAAGCTGCCACCAGTAACCATAACCAGGAACTATAGTCTTTAAAACATCAACAAAAGCAGCTAAAATTGTATTGCTAATAAAAGATACTAGTAATAAAAATGCAATTACTAATATCATGGCGAATGACAACAAACGTTTACGTAAAAAGTTAAATATTTGTTGTTTAGGGGCTGGTTCAACTTCCCAAATTCTATCCAATGCGTCTTGAATTTGAGCAAAAATACCAGAGGCGCCAAATAGTAAAAACCCAAGACTGAAAATTAGCCGAAATGGTCCCCCAGTTGCATCAGTTCTCATATTAGTAATAGCAGTGGCAATTACCTCTGCAGCTTGTCCTCCTACCAATTCTGTCATTCGAGCGACAATTTGCTCTTTTGCAGCTTCTTCTCCAAAAATAGCTCCAACAATCATCATCACGATAATCAGTAATGGCGCCAGAGAAAATACTGTATAGTAAGCAAGCGAAGCCGCTAAAAGAGAAACTTCATTAAATTGCCATTCGGAAATAGTATCTCTTAATAGTCCCCAAATATTTCTTAAACGTGTCTTATAATTCCGCATATTATTTATGTATGGTGGCTGATGCCACCGTACAGTAGTTTAAAAAGATGCAACTTTTTGAAGTGATGTCTCTGGTAAAACAACCGGGTTATCATCAATTGACAACAAGAATTGAATTAAATCAGTTTGTTCTTGAGCGCTATAACCAGCTTTTTGGTCAACCCAGTATTCATGACCATCGTCGCAAGCGTTGCAAGTACTGCCCACAGAAATATAAAGCATTCCGTCAGGGCCAAAAGCCATTGTTCGGTTGGGGTGTTGACCTGCATCAGGTAAATTAGAAATCAAAGTTTGTAGTTTTCCAAGAGAACCATCTGCTTGTAAGTCGGCGTCGTATAAACTGGTGTCAGTAACAATGTAAAGACGATTTTTATTAATCGTAATACCGTTAACGTACTTTAAACCTTTGGCGACAATATTCATCGAGTCAGCCCGTCCATCTCGATTTGTGTCTCTGAGTGCAATAACATCAGCTTCTTCACGACGGGTAACGTAAATTATACCATTAGGAGCAACAACTAAATTACGAGGATTACCTAAACCTTTTGCAAATACATTAATTTGAAATCCACGCGGTAATTGCAACTGTTTCAAAAGAGATTCATTAAAATCTAGTCTTTGTGGCGTTGACAAATAACCTTCCATTCGCTCAAATCTACGCTGTTCTGGTCGTTGTCCGTTGGCAGTTTGAGAAATTAGTAAAGCCAATGTACATCCAGCCAAAAAAGACTTTGATTTGTTGATAAATTTCATTGTGGCATGTCTCCAACCCTGTCGTTATGCGATAGGAACTTGATATAACTATTTTGCTAGTTTCAATAGTCGCTTTTAGTTGCTGAGAATAACCAATTAATAAAACTTTTACATCTAGCTTACGGAATGCTACAACGTAACCAAGTTATCTAAAGTAGTATGCCTTCTGATAGAAGTATAGCTTTTTAACGAACTTTCGCAACTAGCGCCTGAAGATACTTGATTATCTAGTTATTACAACCCTACTTAGCGTTCTTTTCAATCCTGTAGGGTGCGTCAAAGCTATTACAATCTTTAATAAAACTAAAAATTAAATTGCTTTGACGCACCATACTTGAATGTCAGTACGTGACGCGACAAGTTCTTTATATTGGATGGAATTTTCCTTCTTCGTCACACCCTATCATATCATAACTACTTAGCATTTTTTTCAATCCTGTAGTTTTACTGTCGAAGAGTCTACCTTACATATATTTTCATAAAACTGTATTTCTATAAACATAACAGCGACCATTATTTAAAGACTTACATTTTAAAAAATAAATGTGACTAAAAAGTGACTGTAATCAAAATCATAGGAAATATATTATATTACTATAAATTCAATACTATTGATAGATATACAAGTAATTTATTTTTGCTAAATGTTAAATTATGAATATATAGTTTATAAAACTGTATTTTTAAAAGGTATTTATAAATTGTATTTTTATTGTAGTAGTAGCAGTTGTTGAATACTTATAACTATACATTTATAAAAGGGAGGTCAATTAATATGTCTTTGACACTGAGTCATCCAAATCAAATGTTCGCAGTAACTTCTTATCAGAGAACGCAAACAGAAGTCCAAGTTCAAGAAAAAGTATCCAATCAAGCAGAAATTACTGAAATTTTAATTACACAAGGAGGAGGAATTATTGCTTTTATTTTCTTTTGGGCAGGTTTTTTAGTTTGGGCATCAAAGAGATTAAAAACTGTATCGGATGAGCAGTTAGACTTGTGTAGAAATTCATTACCGAACCACCGTTGTACTCAATGCCAATATTTTACAAAAAATCATTTTATGAATTGTGCTGTACAACCTTCTCTTGTTCTTACAGATGAAGCAGATAATTGTTCAGACTATTGCCCTAAGAATCAAAAACCATAAAGGTAATTTATCAACTCGTTGCTTAATATAATTTGCTTGTATACAGGTGAAAACAAAAACTCAAAAAATTAATCCTCATGTCCATTCCATCCTACATGATGTTGGCTTATTACTTCATGTCCCAGGTGTAATGGCACTTGCCTCTTTGCCTGTGTGTCTATGGTTTAGAGAATATTATGCAGTTTGGGGATTTTTGATAACTGCGCTTTCTTCTTTACTTATTGGCCAGTTGTTATATTGCGGCTTTCAGGAAAAAGGGGAAACTCAGTTACGTCACGCGATGATAATTGCTGCTTTAAGTTGGGGGATAATTCCATTTTTTGGCGCCATTCCATTTTGGGTTACTGCTTCTTTTTTTTCTAATACCCAAACACCAATAACTATACGAGAGTTCCAAGATTTCTGGAATGCCTTATTTGAAGCTGTTTCTGGATTTACTAGCACAGGATTAACTGTAACACTGAATGAAAGCAGACTACCACATAGTTTACAGTGGTGGCGTTCGTTCATGGAATGGATTGGTGGAGTTGGAGTAATTGTACTAGTTCTCTCTGTATCAGAACCAAGTACGGATGCTTACCAACTTTACAGTGCAGAGGGACGCTCAAAACGTATTGCTGCAACTGTTAGTACAACAGTACAACGAATTTGGTGGATTTATTTGCTTTACACCGGATTCAGTATCTTATTGTTTCGTATTACTGGAATGCCTTGGTGGGATGCTATTAATCATGGATTAACAGGTATTTCTACAGGTGGATTTAGTATACGGGATGATAGTATTACTAGTTATAATTCAGCGGTTCAGCTTGCTGTAATTGTAGTGATGACTCTAGGCGCCATTAGCTTCCCAATTCATTATTACTTTATTACACAAAAACGTTTATCTGCATTCTGGCAAGATTCTCAACATAAAGCATTATGGCTGTTACTAGCTCTTGGTTCTGTCGTACTATTATTTGAGAACCGTTGGTTTTTTGGTTCGTTTATTTGGCTAGATAGTTTATTTCAATGGGTTTCTGCTTTAGGGACTTGTGGATTTGAAACAGTCGATTTACAAAATTGGAGTTCGAGCGCAAAACTGTTATTAATTTTGGGAATGCTAGTAGGTGGCACCGCTGGTTCTACTGTTGGTGGGTTAAAATTAAATCGTTTGGTATTCTTTGGCAAAGCAGTTGTATGGCATTTGCAAAAAGTAGCACTGCAACCTAATCAATCTATGTATTATCGAGTGGAAGGTGAAACAGTGACGGAAGCAGAAGCTAGTCGCACTATTGAAGCAGCTACTGTTTTACTAGTACTTTGGTTAACTGCTATTGCTACGGGGGTTATACTTTTACTGCATGTGTCGCCGGGATATAATTTAATAGATGTAATTTTTGAAGCAACTTCAGCTTTAGGAAGTGTGGGTTTATCAGTAGGAATTACTCAACCTGACTTACATTGCTTTGGTAAAGTTGCCTTAATGATATTAATGTGGATAGGAAGATTAGAAATTGTTCCTGTTTTAGTTTTATTTTTATCGTTGATTAATTTTAACAAAAAAGGTGTTAATTAATATTTGATTATCAAAATTTATTTTTAACGCCTTAAATGTTAAAACCTCTCCCCCAAGCATTATCCTAGAAGCGAAGAGGCTCGGGCTAGATTCTAGGTTAGCTTAACATCGGCTATCATTTTTAAATCATATTTATAAATGAATATAAAGATAACTATGCCGTGTTTGTTACATCGTTAAATTTATTACAATTATAAATTCAGAGCAATTCAATGAAAAAACAACAAAATCTTAATAATAAACTATTAGGTGCTGGTAGGTCTGGACAAGTATTTTTAGTAAAAAATCAAGAAGAGCGAATAGCAAGGAAAATATTTTATTCAGATACAATCGCCAGTATAATCCATTATTTTTTCTTTGGCGCCCCTAATCCATATGTTTGGAACGAAGACGCGATTAAGTGCGCTTTTTATCGTCGTCGAATTATGAGCGCATTAGTGAAATATTGGTTTCATGATAATTTAAAAATTGCAGAGGCAAAAGGTACTGATTGGAATCAAGAATTTAAAGCTTACCAAATGGATACAGAGTTTATTGAAGGAAGGCACGTCGCACTAAAACAACCTTGTAACCAAGATAGAATTGGTGAATTATCGGCTTTAATTTACGGTATTATGAAACCTTTACAAAATAAATTAATTGAGGCTGGTTTTGACGGATTAGTTTGGCAAGCAGGAAAAGGAACACCTACAGCTTTAAATAATTTTTTATTAGCTAGTGACTCAGACCAAGCTCTTTTTGTTTGGATAGATTTAGAATCAGGTGTGCCAGCTTTATTTCCTTTAAATCTCTTAGCGCTTTTGTCATTTTATATTCCTGCATCATTTAAATATAGACGAGCATTATTTGATGATGTAGATACTATTAAGTTAAAACAATATGTAAGTAATAATTATTTACAGTTGCAAGATAATTTAGATTGCAAACAGTACTATGAAATTTTAGATAACATCGACCAATTAAATTATCATCAAGATAAGTGGAAAACTTTAAGCAGGATTGATTGCAGTATTCAATACCAACTAAAAAAGGGGTTTATCAACGAACATCAAGCTAGATGGTTTTTAAATCATCCTTTTTTCTGGTATCAAAGAGAACTCTCCAGATTATTAAGAAAGACGTTAAAAAAAATATTGATTGAACTGCCTATAGCAATAGTTCAGAAAATTATTACAATTAATTATTTGCAATTTCTTCAAAGATTTTGTCAGTTTGTATCTTCTCAACGCTATAGATTACAGATGGCAAGAAATTATATAGCGACAAGAATTACTTACTGGCAAGATAGAAAACAGTTAACACTAGAAGAAACAGAAATGCTGCTGCAATCTCTAAAAAGGGAGGAGAGTAGCGCTTATCTAAATGATTTTAGCGTTCATGTCGGTATTAAGGTATTTATTAAAACTTCTGAGTATATCTTAGTACCACTTCTTTATATGGTTGGGTTGATTGATGAATTTATTTTTATTACTTGGCTAATTATCGGGGGACCAATTTATCGGCAAGTTTATACAATTTTTAGAATGATACAAGCGGTTGTCAATAAGCAAGAAATTCCTTGGGTTGCCTTTTTGGTTGGATTACTTCCTACTGTAGGTACTTTGGCTTATCCTTGTCAGATTATTTATTCATCTTCCGGTAAAAATAAAAAGATTGCTCAATTTATTATATACGATTTTTTTACTAGAATTGGTGAAAAAATTCCTGCTTGGGGTGGAGAAGACACCCAGACAGAACATTTTTTCAACCGTATTTGCGGCGGAATCGCTCGTATCAGAGTATAATGAATTGGTAATTACTTTTAGAGGTATTTCATGTAAACATGGGAAGGAATATTGTCAAGATAAAAATAATACTTTATAATTTTGTAGTTAGCAATGTGTTTTTATTACGGACGTTTGTACAAGCCGAATAAGGGGGCAAGAATAGCACCAAAAACAAACCCTCCTGCGTGCGCCCAATACGCTATTCCACCACTTTCCATACCAATATTACTGCGGACTTGTAAGCTAGCTACGCTGTAAAAAGATTGCTGGAAAAACCAAAATCCTAAAAATAAGAATGCGGGAAGTCGTACTGTAGTTACAAAAAATCCTATAGGAAGTAAAGTCAAAATTTGTGCGCGTGGAAACCTGAGAATATATGCTCCTAAAACTCCTGCAATTGCACCACTTGCACCTAAAGATGGAATAGTCGAATTTTGTGAAAAAAACCACTGACTTAAACCTGCCAAAATACCACAAGTTAAATAAAAAATTAAATATTTTACATGCCCTAACTGGTCTTCAATATTATTACCAAAAATAGACAAAAATAACATATTTCCACCTAAGTGTAAAAAACCACCATGTAGAAATTGGGAAGTAATTAAAGTTAGCCATTCCGGAATTAGTTGACTATCGATGCCAACAGGGCAAGTGGTAGAAAGTTGGCAGGGAACTAACGCTGCTACGCGAAAAAAACCTTGTAATTGTTCTGGTGTTAAGGTTAATTGATAAATAAATATAATGATATTAGTGATAATCAATCCATAATTGATATATGGAGTAATTCTTGTTGGGTTATTGTCACGTAGTGGAACCACGGTTAATTTTCCTCTAAGCTATGTCTCTTATTTTGCTCTTCATGATTGACACGGTGGTTATCAAAAAATGGCGCTAGACCTCTTAACCTTACGGTATAAATATCTGTTGGCATATCAACTCCCGCTTGCATTAATGCTTCTTTAATTGCCTGCGCTACTATAGAAGTAATTTCTAGAAATGGCAAACGGTGAGAATTAATCCAAAAGCGTACTTCAATATTTACTGTACTTGCTGCAAGTTCACGCACTAATATTTCTGGTTTCGGGTCTGATTCTACATCTTCGATACTTAAAACAGCATCATTAATTATTTGTTTAGCTCTTGTAATATCTGATTCGTAGCCAATACCGACTGTAAGGAAACTACGACGAATTTTACAGGCAGTGTTATTAGTAATAACAGCAGTAAATACTTCTTGATTCGGGATGTAAACTATACGTCCATCATAAGTTTTTAATGTTGTGGCGCGTAACTGAATTTGAGTTACCGTACCTTCAAATTCTTTGATGATAATTTGGTCGCCTAACTTAAAAGGACGAGATGCGAGTAAAATAATTCCAGAGAAGTAATTGCTCAATACATCTCGCAAACTAAAACCAATTGCTACGCTCGTTAATCCTAAAGTTCCTACTAAGGTAGCAAAGTCAAGTCCCAAAACTCCCAAAGCGACAACTGAACCAATCACCCAGACACCACCATACATTAAGCGACTTACGAGAATTTTGGAATTGCGGTCTACTTCCCATTGCAAAGAACCTAGTAAGGTTATACGACGTACGCTTGCGGCAATTATCCAAGTTGCACCTAATGCTAAAGTAGCGCCTAAAAAAGATGGTAGGTTGTCGATAGTATCTCGCTGGAACTGACGCACGGGACTATACAACCTTTGTCCAACATCAATTGCTAACGGTGGTTGTTCAAATGCTTGATTGAGTTCTTGTGCCCACTGTTGCGCGAGAGTTTCCACTTTTTCGTTAAAATCTTGCGCGTCTTGTTGGGTAACGGTCAATAAAACCCGGTTATTTATTTGCAACGTTGCGATACCCCGTGATTGGTCAGGCACAACAGTAACATTTTTAGTAGCTTGAGGTTGTGCCAAAATACCTGCAATGCGACGGTTCACTATCTGGGCACGCTCAGTCGCATTTACGTCTCCAACACTACCAACCTGAAAGACAGGCTGTCCTCTAACAATAATATCAGCGAAAAACAACCCATCAGTTGCAGTTTCTGTTTCTTCTTGTTGAGGTGTAATCGGGATTGATTGTGTTATTGCTTTTTCAGGTGATATTAATAGCACGCTGGTGATAGCGAATATAAATGTGGTTGCGACAAGCTTGTGTTTGCCACGATGGAAGACGCGATTCATATTTATTAATAACGCAAAACTGCTGCTAATTGAGCATTCCCTGGTACTTGTTCCGGCTTTACAGCGTAGACTGTACCACCGTTAAGAATGGTATGTAATGCAGCTAAATCCATCAAGTCTTCATCACCAGGTTCCTGTTCTGAGTGTATCTCCAAATTACTTGTTTCAGAATTAAACATTCCCCACTTTTGCTGCCCGAGTGGTACAAATAAAGACTCTATACGTTGATAGTAAGCTGCGGGCACAACTTCTTGAATGGTGTTAGCTGTTTTGCCTGTTCCTAAAATTGCTTTATAGTAAGCGACAGCTTCATCCTGGGCGGCTTCAAAATAGGGTTGGACAATTTGCCAAGCTTGTGCATGTAATTCTTCTGCTTTTAATTGGTCAGGATTTCCGGTAACGCCTTCATCAATTAAATTAGAATAAGAATTTGCTTGCTTGTAAATAGGCAAAAGATAATCAACACCTGCAAGAACTAAATATGCCTTTTGACCTTTTAGCAATTCTTCTAATCTTTTGTCAACGCAGCGAAAGTAGCGAAGAATATTTTCTTTTTCATCGTCATTACCAGCCCCATGCCCGTGAAAGATTGCCGCACGGCTTCCACTCCCACCTTGAGGTGTGCCAGTATGGAACTGTAAACTTTTTTCTGGGTCATCATACTTTAAAGCTTCAGCCATACTAGTTGGTAAATTTTCTAATTCTATTTCGCTGATACTGTAACGAGTAGCCTGGAACAAGCGCACTAAATTTTGACTTAGCGCCAAAATGTAGAACTGCCCATCACCTGTAAGTAAGGATATTAAAAGCTTAAGATGGAAGCGGTCGGTAACTACCACTAACTCCTGGAAATCAATAGGTACAGTGTAGTAACTAAACAAGTTTTTTGAAATAAAAATTGCTAATCCATTACTTTGGTGCTGCCAAAAATCATATTCATCTAGCTCTTGAGTAGGCAACAATAAATCTCTAGCGTTTTGCGGTCGCATTCCATTTGCAACTAATTTTTCCTCAGCTTCGCGTATTAGATTTTTAAAACGAATAGGATTTTGCAACGTTTCCGTACTCATTTTATAGGTTGGCATATAAATAGAAACGCAATCTGTATTTCCTTCTGCTATTAAAATTGCTAATTCATCAATTGAAAATAACTTCATCGCTACCTCGTAGTATTTTTGACAGTATGTTGTGAAGTTTGTACCTAGTCTAAGTTTTTGTAATAACCTTGATATTATTTATAGCGCTATCTTACGTAAAGCTTACTTAGAGACTTTTTATACAAATATCTCTCCTATTTAATTAGCTACTTTCATTGTTAAAAATCAATATGAACAAAAAGTGATAAATGAATCTTAGAGGATGTTTGAAAAGTATCAATGTTAACGAAGAACCTAACCCCTAACCCCTTCCGAACATCGGGAAGGGGAACAAGAAAATAGAGCTTTCAAAACCTCTCCCTGCTTTAAATAAAGGCTTTTAACCCCCCTTCCCATGCCGAAGCGGCACGCTACGCGAACGTAGGGAAGGGGGGCAGGGGGGTTAGGTATCTTTGTCTTATATTATACTTTTCAAACATCCTCTTAAATAAAAGTTCGCTAATTTCGATTAACATTTAATCTAAAAACTAAATGTGACTAGAAAGTGACAATAAATTTTATTATTTACAGTCAATATCCATCTACGACTTTTGGAGGATTTTCATTCTAAAAAATAAAACCATTGATAGATATATACTGATTTATATTTTGCTAAACCATTATTCAAGGCAATGTTTAATGTGCAAGATACCTTTCTTACTACTTGTCTTCGACTACCAGGTTTAAAAATCGTTTGACAATAATTATTTTTATATTTTTGTATTAATTGCTTACTTCTCGTCTGACTTCTTCTACTTGACCTACCTCAAAGATTAAAGTAAAAGGCTGTCCCATTTCTCGCTCAACAAAAGCTTCTAATAATTGTACCTGTCGAGGTGTTACAGGTTCTTTAGCTCGTACATTCAAACGAATTTCTGGCGGATTTGCTAGCCAATTACTGTCAATTTTAAGTAATTCTAATCTTTGAAAAGTAACAGTTTTATTTAATAATGCCCGTCGTACATTCGTTGATAACTGTGCTTGGCGAATTAATCGAGTAAAGCTCACACCTAAGGGGAGCAAGAGGATTGCTGTTAAACCTAATGCCCAAAAAAGAGGTTTACTTGCCCTTCTCATTGAGGTGTAACCTGCTAGTAGAAATATCAACATACATGATAGGGCAATACCTAGCAAGTTTGTGGAGTAAAGTATTGTTGCTCCTAAACTTAATGACCAATTTAATTGTGCTAATCCTAAACCAATCACACATATTGGAGGCATCAAAGCAACAGCAATAGCTGTTCCCGCCAAACTCCCCGAAATTTTTGGTTCGAGTTTTGCATACCCACTAATACCACCAGCGGCTACAGCAATTCCTAAATCTAATAGATTTGGTTCCGAGCGTGCCGATATTTCACTACCATAGCTGGGAAGACGTATAAGCATTCCTAAGCACCAAGAAATCAGAACAGCGAGCAAAGTACCGACACATAAAGATACTAAACCTTTACGAAATAGAGTGATATTTCCTTGCAAAGCGCCAAAGGCTAACCCACGAATTGGCAGCATCAAAGGAGCAATAATCATAGCACCGATGATGACTGCAGCACTGTTGGATAATAAACCAAAAGTAGCAATAGTACAGGAAGAAACAATTAATATTATGTAAGATAAATCTAAAGTTGATTCTGCGTTTAATTCCTCTTGAATTTGGTTAAGTTCTAACTTTTGAAATTGTTTATATCTAAAATCTTGAAAGCGCTGACGAAGATTAGTTGCCAAAGCCTACCTCCTTAACTATCATTTTAACTATTGACTTATAACAATTAGCCTATTAAAGCTGACACAAAAATTCGTGTCATCTAGAATTGGTTGGATTATAAAAGCATAGGTTAGTAATTTTTCCTTCACATTTACCTTTTAGTTTAAAAGCACAGTATTGAGGATACCACTGAGCTTTAGCAAAAAATTATCAGACTATGGAATGATGTTTCTATTATTAGATTACTTCTAAAGGTAGAGGTACTAAAAGAAATAATTTTTATTGATTAAGGGAAAAAATAGAGCGCTTAAAGTGCTAATTTTTCTTTAATCGTAACCAGTAATCTATTTGTTTGAATTTACTCCTAAGTGTTTTATTTGCTGCTGTATCGAGGTTTTGGCTGTTCTTTTTTTTAGACTCAGGCGTTTCTATAATTCTCGTCAAGCCAGTAACGTGGAAGACTCTCGCCAGATGGGAAAGCTAAATTTTTCTTTTCAAACTCTTCAGGGTCTTGTTCTTCTTGTCCCGCTTGGTCTTGAGCAAGGATGCTGTTATTCAGAGGATTAATTAATGCCACTAAGTCGTTTATTTCGATTATGCTTCCGGTTTCTTTATCTAGAAGTAACATAGTAAAAATGTTTCAATTTTGGTTGGGTAGATTAATTACTCAGACAAGTTCTTACAGTAATTTACTTCATATCTTAATGTCACTAATCTCAAGAGAGATATTAGAAAAATCTATTCAATTTTCTCAATACATCTGTTTAAGTAAGTTTGCTATTATTTAGATGCATAAATGCAAGAAATCAAGTGCAAAAACGAAGAAATTAAAGAATAAACAAAACTTGATTATACTACTTATGAAGGATGCTCAATCAAAATGACTAGCTTAAATTAAAAAAGATATAGAGTTTATTAAGCTAAGCTGATTTTTTTATCCAATAAATAAAAAAAAATGAGCCTAACCGCAATAACTAGTGAAAGTACTTTAATTAAAATATCTTTTAAATTTACCGAGTTAAATATATGAAATCATTGTCTAGTTTAAATTTACTAAAAAGCAGCTTATCTGTAATTTTCACTGCTAGTACTTTATTTTACACAAATGCAGCGCTTGCAGCAGAAAGAGTAGTATTTACATATGGAATTTTCCAGCAATCATTGTCAGTCGATGAATTAGTAACTTTTGCACAGACAGGAGAAACGTCATCAAGCATAAGGTACTATTTAAATCAAACGCGCCAAGACCCACAATCAATTCGTAATACCTTGACGCGAGAACTCTCAGTCACTCCTGTCACTTTAGACCGGACACTTAATAGCCGAATAGGTCAGTACTTACTCGACCAAATTAGTTATTCAATTCGCACACGTTCAAATCAAGCAAACCGACAAGCTTTGCGTTCAGCTCTAATTATATCTGCCAGTAAAGATAATCAAGTTTCATTAATTGAAGTTATTCAAAACTACCCAACGTCAGACGTTATTGTTGAAGGAGACCGCATTGTAAGAACTTATAATCAACTAAGTATTATAGCAGATGATTTAGAAAAAATATTCGGTATTCCCGCATCTTTGAAGTAGCTAAATAGCCATGATTTAGTCAAGTTATATTTAAGCCTCTTAAAGAAGAACAGAAGGCATTTATTTTTTGACTTTCGCGTTTGAGCTTTTGCTTATTTTGATTGACCCACTACCAAGTGAGAAATAAACCCCATCTTAAACTATTAGGAGACTCATAAATGAACCAGTCCAGTTACAAAGATTATAAAGATAAAGAAAATTATCTTTTTCCTCGTAGTCGCTACTATGGTAATTTTAAGCCGGAAAATCTAGTATTCAATGCGAATCTTCAAGAATTTGCTCAAAAGGTCGGCTATATTTCCAGTTTAGAAACTTCAGGTAAATTGTCTCCTGAAGAAGCTTACAATCAGATTGAGATGCTTTGGGAACAATTGGAGAGTAGTAATAAAGAATTAGGGATTAGTACTACCTAAAGATGGTACAAAGTCACTAACAGCCGATATGGCGAATGCGATAACGGCGAAAATTACACAAGCGCTAATAACTCCCAAAACAATCACTACTCCATCTTGCTCTATCAAACCCAAACTTATCACAACTATGACTATAGCGGGTAGCATGTTTCCAAAAGGAATTGGTAGAGCAATAATAAACGCCAAAATGACAAGTACTAACCCAAGGATGCGTCGTGCTAAAGGTTGAGTGACAAAGTTCCAGCGTGGATGAATCACACTTTCATATTTTTCAAGAGTTAGAAGAATTTTATTGACAATTTTCTCAACATCTCGACGCTTTAATGAGCGATTAGCAACCCATTTTGGTAGCCAAGGTTTACGAAAACCTAAAAACAACTGTACTGAAATTATCATCAAGGGTATACCGATAACTGCTGATAATCCGGCAATCGGTAGAGGTAAAGCTTCTGGTAACGCACAAAACAATAACACACCCGCAAACGCACGCTCACCCATATTATCTATCACATCTCTCAAGTAAATACGCTCACCTGAATGCCGTTTCAATAAATCCCGTAGTAATTTTGAAGTTTGCAATTTTTTACCCGTAATTATTTCTAAACTATATTGCTTATACAAAAAATATAATTAGTGTAATAACTAAAAAAATCTAACATTAGTAATGGTCATATTTCCTCTTTAGGATAGTTAAAGCCGTCTGATTTCAAAGATAAATTTGGAATGCCATCTGCTTCGGTACTTAGTTTATGCAAGATTTTAGCCTTTTGCTATCACAGAAAGTTGATGCTATCTCACAACAGTGGGTAGAAGCAGTCTCCCAAGACCAACATATCCAAAGTAGTGATAATCTGTCAAAAACCGCAATCCAAAACCATATTCCTTATGTTATTAACGCTTTAGTCAGCGTTTTGGCAGTTACTCAACAAAGTGATATCAAAACAATTGTAGAAGCTAGTTTGCAGCATGGCTTTGAAAGAGCAGAGCAAGGTTTTGACCCGAAAGAAATAGTACGCGAATATCACCTGCTCTGGGCTACAATCTTAGCTAATCTACGTGCGGAACTGTTACAAGAAACGCCAGAAGATATATTGCGAGCAGTATCTTTAATTAACGAAGTGATAAATGAAGCAATTGCTCAATGTTTCGATAGTTACGTTGAATCGCGTTTGCGACAACTTAACCAACTACAAAGTCAGTTAACTCTAACAGTAGAGGAATTGCAGCGGTTAGTCCGTGCCAATCAAGAAAATTTGTCAGTGCTAGCGCATGAATTGAAAACACCACTTAATTCAATTATCTGCTACTCCGAGCTATTTTTGCGTCAACAGCGCACCTCTGTTGTCAAAGGGACTGCACCTAGTATCGAGCATATTGAGCGTGTACTGCGTAACGGTCGTCAACTTTTGCAACTAATAAACGATTTACTAGAACTATCTCGCTATGATGCGGGAAAGATGCAGTTGCACTTGGTTTCTACAAAAAATGTCCGCTCAATTATTAATTCCGTTGTGGAAACTATGCAACCTCTAGCCGACACACGTGGATTACAGCTAATACTAGAGTGTTCAGAAGCACCAACCCAAATAATTACTGACCCTTTACGACTGCAACAAATATTGACAAATCTTACAAGTAATGCTGTACGCTATACAGAAAAAGGTAGTGTAACTATCAAGTGTTACTCTCTGCAGGAAAATAAATGGGGGGTTACAGTCAGCGATACAGGAATTGGTATTGCACCGGAAGACCAAAAGCTCATCTTCGACCCCTTCACACGTGCTCAAAAATCTCACAAGCAGCATCCTTCTGATAGTACAGGGTTAGGACTAGCAATAGTGGTTCGGTTAGTAAAGCTGCTGCAGGGGGAAATTAGTCTGACTTCTCAAGTCGGGGTCGGCTCCGCATTTACCGTTGTTCTACCAGTAGAGATAAATACTAAGGAAGATTCATGAAAATTTTTGGTAGTGCAAGCCGGACAGCTTGCTACTGGAAGCGGGCAAGATGCCCGCACTACACTTTGTATTATGATTTTTTACAAATGATTTAGGATTGCTATATCATGTTTACTTGTTGGCTTATTAATAGCTGCGGTTGCAAGGTCAATTGTAAGCGGAATTCTTAATCGTACTAATGTTGATAACCGCATCGCTGCTTCTATTTTAGGTCGTACAGACCGAAGAGACTTACCAAAAGTCGAGAAAGCTATCTCAAATTTTGTTTTTTGGGTTATTGTCCTGATAACGATTGTAGCTGTCTTACAAACACTTAATTTGCTATTTTAGCACGCTCAGTACGCAAGAGCCGTTTTTCAAAAATTACTTATTTTTTCATCAGGTCATTCCCTGAGTAATAGGAATTTGAATTACAAAACAAGCCCCGCTTCCAGGAGATGAAACACATTTAAAACTACCCTTATGTCGTTCCGTAATAATTTGATAACTAATCGACATTCCCAGTCCAGTACCTTTACCCACAGTTTTTGTAGTAAAGAAAGGGTCAAAAATACGATTTTGGATTTCCTGAGGTATTCCCAGACCATTATCACAAATTGTAATACTTACAGCTTGTTTTTTTTCTATTAATTCTGTTTTGATACAAATAGTACTAGGATTTTCCTGAATTTCTGTAAGAGTTCGTTTTTGGTCGCGTTCTTCTAAAGCATCAATAGCATTGGCCAAAATATTCATAAAGACTTGATTCAATTGTCCAGCGTAACATTGGACAACTGGCAATTTCCCATACTCTTTGAATACTTCAATCCCTGGATATTCCTGTTTAGGTTTAAGACGATTTTGCAAAATCATTAAGGTGCTATCAATACCCTCATGGATTTCTGTATTTTTACATTCAGCTTCATCCAAACGAGAGAAAGTGCGTAGTGATTTAACAATTTCTCTGATGCGTTCTGTTCCCACTTTCATCGATTTTAAAAGTTTGGTCAGGTCTTTTTGCAAAAATTCAAAGTCAATTGCTTCTAATTCTTCTTCTATTTGTGATACTGGTTGAGGATAATTTTGTTGATAAAGTTGAACTAATCGCAGTAAATCTTCAGTATAATCGCAAGCGTGAGTCAAATTACCATGAATAAAATTAACGGGATTATTAATTTCGTGAGCAACACCTGCGACCATTTGACCCAAGCTAGACATTTTTTCGCTTTGAATCATCTGAGTTTGGGTCTGCTGTAATTCGGTTAAAGTTTTTTCCAGTTCAATTGCCTTAGCTTTACTTTGAGTATAAAGTTCTGCTTGATTAAGAGCAATGGCTAATTGTCCCATTACTGATTGCATTAATTCTATTTCAGCATCACTCCAATCCCTAGTTTTGTTATAGTGCATACAATTAATTACAGCAATGCTTCCTGCTCGCACTTGCATGGGAATCATCAAAGAAGCTTTCAATCCCAACATTTGTAAAACTTCTCGGATATCCAAATCTGTTTCTATTTCTACGTCAGGGACTTCAATTGGCTTTAATTGTAGAAGTTTTACAGTCAAACCTCTCACTTTAGCAATTGGGTAATGACCTGTTGTTTTCGGTATATCTGGTAAATGAGCTTCTTTGATACAATCCCAATATGGTTCTTCGGTTTCGCAACAGTACCAAGCAAAGCAACAACTGTCTAAATGAAATAAGTCACGAACCTCTTGTAATGTGTTTTCTAAAATTTCTTCAAAGTCCAGGGAACTGCGGATTTGTTTTGTTAGCAAGTTAAGAAGTTCTTCGCGTTGCGCTTGTTCTTCAAATAGTTGCTCTGAACGTTTGCGCTCCGTAATATCTACAGAAACACCTGTAACACCAATCACTTCACCAGAATCATTGCGAATTGGACAAAAGTGCGATTCAAAAAACATTCCTGCAATTTCTGGATATGTTGTCATTTCTTGACCAGTAAGCGCTTGGTCAATATCTGCTAAAATTTTAGGATAATCATGATACATGTCATATACGTTTTGACCAACAACCTGTTCTGGTTGTAATCCCATTGCTTGTAAACCTTTGCCATCAGAAAGGGTAAAGCGTCCCTGATTATCCAATGCAAATAAAATTAGGGGAGCAGAAGAAATCACAGTGCGTAATTGTTGTTCTCGCAAGTACAGAATTTCTTCCGCTTCTTTGCGCTCTGTTATATCTCGAACAATGCCTTGAACTCCGACAACTTTACCATCAATATCTTTAATCGGTGAAGAATTCGCGGTCAACCAGCGCATACTACCATTTTTATGTTTGCCACGAAACTCTAATCCTGCTTGTTTTTCACCTGTTTCAAAGCCTGCTTGTATAAACTTTATACAGGCTTGTACATCATCTGGATGAACAATAGGTATGAAAGTATTACCAATGAACTCCTCTATTTGATAGCCTAATAAATCAGTAAAATAGGGGGAAAGATAGCTAAACGTCATATTCGACGATAAGCAATAAAAAATATCGTTAGCGTTTTCTACAAGGTTACGAAATAAAATATTATTTTCATTTGTACGAATTTGGGTTTCTAACTTATTATTTAATTCTATAAGCTTTAATTCAGTTTGTTCGCGCTCAATGGCTGCACCGAAAGTTAATGCAACTGACTTCAAGGCTATCTGTTCGCTACTTGACCATTGATGAGGGCTGTGGTAATTATCAAACTGAATAAAGCCCCACAGTTTGTTTTTGATTTGAATTGGAACTGCTAAAACCGAGCAAATCTCTTGAGATTCTAAAATTTCCTGTTCTTCTACAGGAAAATCTTTGACTAACCCACTAATAACCTTACCTTGCAAAAATAGTTCATACCAGCGGGGACAATAATCTTTACCAGCAAGGTTTTGCCACGCTAGATTGTTGATTCCTGGTAGAATTCCTTCGGCTATCCACTCCCAACGTTGACTAATTGCTAATTCCCCAGTTGTAGGATGGGAATGATACTCAAAAATATAAACCTTATCAACCCCCAATGCTTTCCCTAATGCTGAAGAAGCTTTGTCTATCGAGGTTTCTAAGTCGGGGACAGACTGTAAGCAATCGGTTGCTATCGCGATACCTTCTATAAGGTAATCCCGTGACTTAATTTCATCAACAGATGGCTTGTTTGGGAAACAAACTGACTGATTTTGGCGATTAGTTGTCAGGATGTCGGACATAGGGGGTTTGCAGTTAACTGGGTTGATTTAGCCTTTGTCATCTTGTTTTATTCTGCCCAAATTAATTGTGAATATTGGCATAGATTGAGTATTTTTTGGGTAAAGTAACAAAATTTATACTTCATCCGAATAAATACTTATGTAGCAGAATTATTAAAGACATACAGGAATTTCAATTACAAATTTTGCCCCCTCTCCAGGTATAGACTTGCACCAAATCTTTCCACGGTGTTTTTCTACAATAATTTGATAACTAATATATAAGCCTAATCCAGTTCCTTTTCCAACAGGCTTAGTCGTAAAAAATGGGTCAAATAATTTGCTAATAATGTTTTCTGAAATACCAGCGCCATTATCAGCGATAGATATTAATACTGTATTTTCTGTTGTCTCCTGGGTGTCAATCAAAATTGTTGGGATACTATCATTATCTATCTTTTTATTACTCCACGCTTCATCTAATATATCAATGGCATTAGAAATAATATTAATAAATACTTGATTAAGTTGTGCTGGATAGCATTCAATCTGTGGCAATTTATTATATTCCTTAATAATTTTGATGTCTGGACGTCTTGCTTGTGTTTGAATACGATGTTGTAATAGCATTAAGCTGTTGTCAAGACCTTGGTGTATATCTACTTTTTTAATTCCTGTTTCATCAAGACGCGAAAAGTTACGTAATGATAAAACAATTTCGCGAATACGTTGTGTACCAAATTTCATAGAATGCAGTATTTTAGCTAAGTCTTCTTTAAGGAAATGAATATCTGTCTCATCCAGCAAAGCTTGAATTTTTTCCGGTGGTTGGGGATAATTTTCTTGATAGACTTGTAGTAATTGCAGTAAATCTTGTGTGTAGTTGTCTACATAAGTAATATTCCCGTAAATAAAACTAGCTGGATTGTTGATTTCATGTGCTACTCCTGCAACCATTTGTCCTAAAGAGGACATTTTTTCGTTTTGTACCAGGTGTGCTTGAGTTTGTTTAAGTTCTTGCAGTGTGTTTTCTAGTTCTTTTGTTCTTTGGTTGACACGAGTTTCTAATTCTTGGTTTGTTGTTTCTAATTCTATATTTGCATCTTGTAGTTGTTGATTAGTTTTCTCTAAGACTGTAAAATAATCTCTTAATTGTTTTGCCATTCGGTTAAATGAACGACCGAGAATATTCAATTCATTAATGCTACTTTCTTGCACAGTTTGATGAAGCATTCCACCTGAAATTGATATGGATACCTGACTTAAATTCAAAATAGGCTTGATAATTAAATTAGATGTGAATATTCCTAAAATAATTGTAATAATCAATGCCGCAACAGATAATAAAATTGTAGTGCGAGTATTAGCATTTATTTCTGCCATAAAGTCCGATTCGGGTACAGCTACTACCACAAGCCAGTCTAAACCATACTCGTCTTTCCACGGTGTTAAATGAACAAAATAAAGTTCGTTGTCAAAGACCATATCAATATAATGATTACTTTGGATAGTTAAAAACGAGTTAAACTGTTTTTGTATTTTAGCGGCAATATTACGAATTAAGGGGTCTGGACTTTTAAGAGCACTATATCGTTCCGTTTTGCCATTAACTTTCGATAAGATTGGGCTTTTACTAGAACTACCTATTAATAATCCATTTCTTTCAATAACAAAAATATTTCCTTTAGGACTAATCTTCAAGTTACTAAGGAACTCATTGATGTTAGTCAGCAGCATGTCTACGGCAACTATACCAACTAGCTTTCCATTTTTATCAAAAATTGAAGTTCTAGCAGGTATTGCAACATAATTTTCATAACCAATATTAGAGTCGGGAGAATTATTTTGTAGAGTTTTACCTGAAGTATAAATTTCAACACTCCCTACATCTAAAGTAAAGATTTTACCCCAAATAGGCTTATCTGTTTTAATTGCTTCCTTATAACTTTCTAGTGACCTTGCATCAAAATCATAGCTTTGTAATAACTTATTTCTATTCCCCTGGTCGTCAGCAAGATAGTCCGAACCTTTACCTTTCCCTCGGTTTTCATAAAGTGCTAAATCTACACCGTTTAGCCAGCGTCCTGCTCCTGCTTCTCTACCCTCGCTGGTAACATAACCGATATAGCTAATGTTTTTAAAGGCTTTTGCTTGCATCCAAAAATATTGTTCGTTTGCTTTCTGGTTTCTGAATTTGAGTCTACCCATAGCAATAGCATCAGCGTTCATTTGGTTAAGCTGCTGTGGTAAAGCCAAATATTTATCTAGGTGTCCATCAACTTGTTGAGCAGCTTTATCCATTATTTGATGTGCTAAGTTATTAACAGCTTTTTTCCCTTGCATAAACGAGAGAAATCCCACTAAACTGACAGCAGCAAAGATTTGCAAGACAAATGGTACAACAAGAAGCAAGCGGAGGGGTATGTTTTTGATTAACTGGGTTTTTTTATAATTTTTTTGCATTGCGGTTACTCATAGTGTATTGGTTACGAAACTGAACCATTTCGCTAAAGCTGGGGTATTCGTTGTGTAGTAATTTTAATAAGTACAGGCTTTTGGTTGTTTTTACGGATGCCTTTGTATCGCCAAGTTGTTGAGCCTATGTGTATTTGCTCTTGAGTGTTATACCCTGAAATCTTGATTGTTCCCTCAGCCATGACTTACACCGCTAGCAAAGTAAAATTTCTCTCACTTTCTAGTATTCCCAATGTTTGGGGTGTTATATCACTTTTGGGTAAACCAGGTTTGGGTAAACCAGGGAATCAATTAAGAGTCTAATAGCTAAAGTCCTCTAAAAGAGGACTAATAATAATACCAATACTTGAGGGAGGCAATAACGAATCGGCACTTCAACAAGCATTACAAATGATTCGTGCTGACGAAGAATTGAGTCAATTAGAAACTGTTTTAGCTTTTTTTGCTACATTTGTTTTAGATAGCGAACTTGTTCAACAAATCATGAGGTGGGATAAAGCCGTGTTAACTGAATCTCCTTGGTATCAAGAAATTTTGCGAGAAGGTGAGAAACTAGGTGAGCAACGAGGTGAGCAACGAGGTAAAGAACTAGGAAGGATTGAGATGATTTTAGAAGTTAAATTTAGCACCGGAGGTCTGAATCTAATGCCAGAAATTACTGAGATTGATGATTTGGAACAGTTAAAAGCAATTCAGCATGGAATTATGGCGTTAAATACTCTGGGTGAAGTACGGAGATTTATTGAAAGTCTTAAATCCGTTTATTTACAGCAGTTTTCACTCATTTAGACCACGCTGCACAAATTTAAACCTTTGGTAGAGACCGAATTAATTCGGTCTCTACTGCGGTCTAAAACTTAATAATCAATATTTATTTATAAATTAAGCTTTAAATTATCACCGTTGGGATGGGAAAAAAAGCACGGGATACCAACTGTAACGCAATATTTCAGCCGCAAAACTGGAAACCAGCCATTCCTGGATTTTACCTATTGTTCCTGAAGACACTGCTATTATAGTAATATCACTCATCGCAGCCGTGTCTAAAATCTGAGTGACAATGTTTCCTTCCCGAACTTCTGTCTCTACTTGTAAATTTACTCCTTCCAAATCAGCTTTAATCTGAGACATGGTTTCATGAGCTTGCTGTGGTAGGATTTTTCTGGACATTTCTCTGCGACCAGTATTTTCTATAACCCAGCAAAGTTTACAATGTTCTAAAAATCTACCCGATTGTTGTTGAGCTAATTGCTTTATCTGTTGTACCAAATAATTCGCGGCTTTACTATCGTTGTAAGGAATTAGCAATGAACGGAAAAGGTGTTGACAACGGAGTATTAATTCCTCTGAGGTGTAAACGGAAATTAATTGAGGACGAAGTACTAGTAGAGGAATCTTTGTTTGGTAAGATAATTCAGCCATTGTACTACCCAATAGTTTTTCTGTGAGTAAGCTACGGCTTTGAGAACCAAGTATAACCAATTGTGACTGATTGGTCTGGGTTATCTTAAGAATTGTCTCAACGGATTTTCCTGATTGGACTTCTATTTTTATTTCTATATTTGAATGATTTTCCCCGACTGCTTCTGCTAATCTGGTTTGAGCTTCTTCTACTTTTTCATTATCAACTCGTGTTACAACGCCTTTTTCCCACAAAGGAACAACGTGGAGAAAAACAATTTGTTTTATTCCAGCAAGCGCAAGACTGGGAGCAAAATCTGCTAGACGATGCAAACCGTCGGAAAAATCGGTGCAAATTATAATTCTTTCAAACATAAATCATTTTATATTTTTTACCCAACTGCATTGTATGATGTAAAACTAAGCTTTTAAAGCAATTATTTAACTAAGTTTTTTGATTTGCTTGGAACATGAACCAAACTTTTAAGCCATGCAAGTCGGCTATTGTAGAAACACGGTAGCCAAAACGTTCGTAGTAAGCTATATTTTTTTCTTTCTCCGTATCGAGAGCGACCCCACAAGAGTAAGGATGCTCGGTTGACATTTCGTGTAATTTTTCTAAGAGTGCGCTACCAATACCTTTTCCCTGACTCTTGGGATGTACTGCCAGAGTGTTGAGATAAAAATGAGGTTGTATGGGTTTATTTGCATCTCCAAGATTAATGTATGCATCAATTCGCATCACAGCTTCCTCACCCACTTCTGTTTTTAGTTGCTTTTTCAGCGGTGCGATCGCAATTTCGATATCGTTCTGTGATTCTTCTGGTGGGCTGACAAAAGCGACTCCCTGTAACTCATCTTCGATAAAAGCACCTAAAAGCAGGCCGTTGATAATTTCTTTTATGTCACAGACGTATTGCCAAAAGTATTTCCCTGAATTTTGGTACTCTGAGCCAAAGAAGAATTGCATAAGCGGGTCACCATAAAAGGCTGCGGAGAAAACTTCTATGGCATTTTCTATATGTTTTGCTTCCAAGTGGGTAATTTTAACCATAAGTTAGACTGTGTTTTATACTACAATAATTATTTACTACTTAAAGGGTATTTATTAAGAAAACATTAAGCATTATTCATACCACAAGCCAGGGAATAAATTAAGAGTCTGAAAGCTAAAGTCCTCTTTTAGAGGACTGAGTAATACATCCAAAGCAAATATTTTACAAAATTTAAAATACTCCCAAAATATTATTTATTCTTAGTCCTCTTTAGAGGACTTTAGCTTTTAGACTCTTAATTTATTCCCTGGATTCCCTGGATTCCCTGGCTTGTGGTATACATAACGCTTAATTTAATTTTTTATTTATAAACACCCTCTTAAAGATTCGTTATCAAATACTAGAAAGCGCAACAATTCATTATATAAGTATCGGCAGATGTATTAACAGAATCAAGGTTATGCGCTCTAGGAATTAATAACCGCATTCCGTATCAATCGTTACAATTTGTTAACTCTAATTTTTTAGGCTTATATGCAGGGAGCAAATCCAAGCGTAGAAAATTTCCTGGTAGAAATTTCCTGAAATTATGGCTAAAAAGAATTTAATCGCAATTGGCAACGGCATGGTCGGCCACAAGTTTTTGGAACGCATGATAACCAATGGTGCGGTTGCAAACTGGAATCTAATTACTTTTTGTGAAGAACCCCGTGTCGCTTATGACAGAGTAAATCTTAGTAGCTTTTTTTCGGGTAAAACGGCTGCCGACTTGACTGTGGTTGAACCTGGCTTTTATCAAAATAATGATATCAAAATTTACATTGGTGATAAAGTAGTCGCAATTGACCGCGCTAAAAGACAAGTCACTTCAGCCAATGGAATTACCCTAAATTACGACAAACTTGTGATAGCAACAGGTTCCTATCCCTTTGTACCACCAATAAAAGGACAAAACACCGAAGGAACCTTTGTTTACCGCACTATCGAAGATTTAGAAGCGATTGCAAACTATGCCAAAAATTGCCGAACAGGGGTAGTAGTTGGTGGTGGATTATTGGGTTTGGAATGTGCTAACGCGCTGCAAAACTTAGGACTTCAGACCCATGTTGTAGAATTTATGCCTCGTCTAATGCCAGTTCAGGTAGATGATGCGGGTGGGTTAATACTGCGAAAAAAAATCGAAGAATTGGGAGTCAGTATTCATACCAGCAAATCCACCACAGAAATTATTAGCGAACAAAATAAAGTTAACAAAATGCTGTTTGCTGACGGTTCAGAACTGCAAACAGACATGATTGTCTTCTCAGCAGGAATTCGTCCTCGTGATGAACTAGCGAGGAATAGTGAATTAGCTGTTGGAGAACGGGGAGGAATTATTATTAATGATTTCTGTCAAACTTCCGACACAGATATTTACGCAATTGGAGAATGTGCGCTTTACCAAAATCGGATTTATGGTTTGGTCGCTCCTGGTTACAAAATGGCGGAAGTTGCAGCAGAACATTTGTGTCACCTAGACCATAATCCTAACAATGACCCAGAAATTGGTCGCTTTACTGGGGCTGATATGTCCACCAAATTAAAATTGCTGGGTGTAGATGTCGCGAGCTTTGGTGATGCTTTTGCGAAAACCCCCGGTTCGCAGGAAATTGCTATACAAAATTCGGTTGCTGGTACTTACAAAAAATTAGTTATCAACGAATCGGGTACATATTTACTAGGTGGAATTTTGGTTGGCGATGCTGATGCATATGGAATGTTGCTGCAAATGGTGCAAAACCAAATTCCTTTACCCCAAAACCCAGAAGACTTAATTCTGCCACAACGCTCCACTAGTAAGGCTTTGTTTGGTGTCGAAAGTCTCCCAGACACAGCACAAATTTGTTCTTGCAATAACGTTACCAAAGGAGCAATTTGTGATGCTATACGCGAACAAAAATTAATGGATGTTGGTAGCGTTAAACAATGCACCCAAGCTGGAACAGGATGTGGTGGATGCGTACCTTTGGTGACGGATTTATTAAAGGATGAGTTAAAGAAAGCCGGAATCCAAGTTAAGAACGATTTATGTGAACATTTTGCATATTCCAGACAGGAACTCTATCATTTAATTCGCACGCAAAAAATAACCACATTTGATGAGTTATTACAACGCTACGGCAAAGGTAAAGGATGCGAAATCTGTAAGCCAGCGGTTGCTTCGATACTTGCTTCCGCTTGGAATGACTATATCCTCAATCCTCCTCATTTAGGACTCCAAGATACCAATGATGCTTTCCTAGCTAACATTCAAAGAGATGGCTCTTACTCTGTAATTCCTCGTATCCCTGGTGGAGAAATTACACCGGAAAAATTAATTGTTCTGGGTGAAATAGCCCAAGAATTTGGACTCTACACAAAAATTACAGGTGCTCAACGTATCGATTTACTTGGTGCCAGAGTAGACCAATTACCTCATATTTGGAGACGTTTGGTAGATACAGGTTTTGAATCGGGTCACGCTTATGGAAAAGCATTGCGGACTGTCAAATCCTGTGTTGGTAGTACTTGGTGTCGATTTGGTGTACAGGATTCTGTGGGATTAGCGATAGCTTTAGAACTGCGATATAGAGGATTGCGAGCACCACATAAATTGAAAAGTGCTGTCTCTGGCTGTACCCGCGAGTGTGCAGAAGCGCAAGGAAAAGATTTTGGTGTAATTGCTACGGAAAACGGCTGGAATCTTTATGTTTGTGGCAATGGTGGAATGAAACCACAACACGCTCAACTTTTGGCTGCTGATTTGGATGAGGAAACTTTAATTAAATATATTGACCGTTTCCTAATGTTCTATATTCGCACCGCTAACCGTTTGGAACGTACTGCTACTTGGTTCAACAAATTGGAAGGAGGTATGGAATATCTGAAACAAGTAATTATTGATGATTCTTTGGGTATTTGTGCTGAACTGGAAGCTGAAATGGCTCACCACGTCGCAACTTATGCTTGTGAGTGGAAAGCCACAATTGAAGACCCCGCTAAGATGGCTCGCTTCCGTCACTTTATTAACTCTGATGAAACTGACCCCAATTTGACATATGTCGAAGAACGGGGACAAAAGAGACCTAACCCCCCTACCCCCCTTCCCTGCTAGGGAAGGGGGGAGCAATTCCCCACTCCCTACTCCCCACTCACTACTCCCTATTCCCAATTCCCCACTCCCCACTCCCTATTCCCCACTCCCCAAAATTATGGTTCAAGCTGTATCGAAACAAGAAACTAAAACACAGTGGATTACTGTTTGTTCTCTCGAACAAATTCAAGCTAATACTGGTGTTTGTGCGTTGGTTAAAGGTGAACAAGTTGCGGTGTTTAGAATCGAAAATACTGCGGAAGTTTATGCTATTGGCAACTATGACCCTTTTAGTAAGACATATGTATTGTCTAGAGGAATTGTGGGTGACCGTAATGGTATTTTGAAAGTTGCTTCTCCTATATATAAGCACAACTTTAATCTCGTAACTGGGCAATGCTTGGATAATGAAGCTGTTTGTGTTCCGACATTTCCAGCTAGAGTGGTTGATGGGAAAGTGCAAATAGGTATTGGTTGACTCCCAGTCAGCTAGTGAGTTTAGTCGAATGGCATTAAGAAAAACCCCCTCATACCCCTTCACGCTTCGTGAAGGGGTTTTCTACCAATTTGAGTTTGAAGCAAAATGCATAAATTGAAAGTTCTTGCTCCAAGTAGTAACTGGAAAGAAAACAACAAATCCAAGCTGAGCCTGCTAAATTTTCTGATTTAGGCTTTCTCAGAGGGATTTTTAAATTAGAAGAATGTCCCATTAACCACATGTGACATTTTAATTGTAGACCCGCTTCTCTATTAGGGAAGCGGGGTTGAGGCTTTGGTCATTATTTTAAAGTCCAAAAATTAGAAAATTAATTTCTTACAAATTTCTAACTAGTGCATAAATAAAAATCTTGTACATATTAGTCATTAGAGAGAAAACAATACATTAAAGCTTAGCTTTCTAAATTGTTTTATTTCAGCTTCACTTATAGAAAGATATAAGTTACAAACACTGTAATTTATTAGTCTATAGAAGGCAAACGCAAAAAATCACAACTGCAAAATTATTGAATTTTTTCAACCAAAAAGGAATTAAAAAAATGTCTACATCTTATCCTAATTGTAATGCTAAACCTTGCGAATTCGTTATTCCTATCAAACTAAGAGTTCCTGTTGATATCTATCCAGAAATCAACATTTATCCAACACCTTGCGAGCAAGCGAAATTACCTGTTTACTTACAACCCGATATCTTTTTGACACCCGAAGTATTGGCAATGCCCCAAGATTGCAAGTGCCTTCCCGAAAAAGAGCATTGCGAAGAGCCAACACAATATATACAGCAATCTGTGTAAATTAAATTGAGTTGTCTTTACTAACTAGCTTATTCAAACTTATTAATCAACAAAAAAGGATTTCAAACAATGTCTACATACAACCCTAACTGCAATTCTAAGCCTTGCGAATTCGTTATTCCTATCAAGTTAAGAGTTCCTGTTGATATTTACCCAGAAGTCAACATTCATCCAACACCTTGTAAGCAAGAGAAATTACCAGTTTACTTACAACCTGATATTTTCTTAACACCCGAAGTATTGGCATTGCCTCAAGATTGCAAATGTCTCCCCGAAAAAGAACACAACTAAAACCCACATTCCCTAATTCAACAAAACAAAGGATTTCAAACAATGTCTACATACAACCCTAACTGCAATTCTAAGCCTTGCGAATTCGTTATTCCTATTAAGTTAAGAGTTCCTGTTGATATTTACCCAGAAGTCAACATTCATCCAGTACATCGCGAGCAAGCTAAATTACCTGTTTACTTGCAGCCAGATATCTTCTTAACACCCGAAGTATTGGCAATGCCACAAGATTGTAAGTGTCTTCCCGAAAAAGAACACAACTAAAACCCACATTTCGCACCTCTAAGTAAATCATTCAACAAAACAAAGGATTTCAAATAATGTCTACATACAACCCTAATTGCAATTCTAAACCTTGCGAATTCGTAATTCCTATCAAACTGAGAGTACCTGTTGATATTTACCCAGAAGTCAACATTCATCCAACACCTTGTAAGCAAGAGAAATTACCAGTTTACTTACAACCTGATATTTTCTTAACACCTCAAGTATTGGCAATGCCACAAGATTGTAAGTGTCTTCCCGAAAATGAACATTGTGAGGAGCCAACAGGATATATACAGCAATCTGCATAATTTAAATTTATAGGTTTCTGTTCATTAGTTAATTCAATTCAATCATTAAACAACAAAAGGAACTAAAACAATGTCTACATCTTATCCAAATTGCAATTCTAAGCCTTGCGAATTCGTAATTCCCATTAAACTAAGAGTACCTGTTGATATTTATCCAGAAGTCAACATTCATCCAGTACATCGTGAGCAAGCAAAATTACCTGTTTACTTGCAGCCTGATATTTTCTTAACACCAGAAGTATTAGCAATGCCACAAGATTGTAAGTGCGTTCCAGAAAACGGACATCATCAACAGGCAACGGAGTATATGCAGCCATCTGCATAAGCGAAATTTACGTATTCCAATTAGGTACTTCTTAATTTATATCTTGTACCTAAGTCGAAAACAGGGTTTCTTAACAATAATTTTCATCTGGAATGTTATGTGTATCGTTTAGAAACCCGGTTTTTTTAATGAGGCTTTTACAACTTATACTAGTTATATGTAAAGATTGGTATTAGCCTACATTAATTATATAACAGTATTTTATATGAATCATAATTTTTTATTTTTTGAAGCTTATGTCTACCATATCCGAACCATTTTTTTCTTCAGATGGACGTAAAATTCAGATATCTTTTGTTTTAACAATGCCCGTTGAGTTAGAACTAGAATTATCTGCACTTCCCTCAATTAACTATCATTCAATTGATGGCAAAAATGCTTTTACTCAATCACATAATAACGTATCGACTGATTATATTGACAAAGATGTTCAATCAATATCTAATGAATTAATCGGTCAACTCTTAAAAAATAACGACTTTGTTTCCGCAATTGAGCAAATTAAATCTCAGAAAAATGTCGCTAGCTTTCATGAAAGAAACACAGATTTAAAAGGACACTTGAATATAAATATATTGCCTCCAGAAGCTGACACTGCTATTGAAGATAGCCAAATTAAACCAGCAGATTATAGTTGGGGATTTTTACGTTAATAAGTTTCCACAAACTGGGACTCAATCTGCTAGTGGAATTAGCGAAAATACGTATCGGCTCAATAAATCGGGGTAGCTAAAAAATAAAAAGATTCAATAGTTTAGTTTATTTACATGAAATTATTTGGTGTTTTCCGTACTGCATAAGTTAAGTTTATTGACTCCTATTACAAGAAAAGGGAACTTATGTAAATGTTAGGGGTGTAGCATAGGCATCTCGCCTGTGCAGTGCATGTTATAATTTTTACCACTGAGATGCAGAGGAGCCAGCGCCGTGGGCGGCTCCGCCGACTTAAGGCGAATGGCGTGGCACAGAGGAAGAGTTATTGAGGCATAACTTTTTAAAACTACATAATGGGAGTATGTCGAAGTGAATATTGCTCAACAAACGGAAGTATTTAATAACCCAGATGCTGACACCTTCTCAGGATTTGAGCGCAATTTAGCATTTATTATTGGCATCAATGAGTACCAAAACGGTATTTCTCCTCTGAAAACTGCCGTTAATGATGCCAAAAAACTTGTAGAAGTTCTGCGAGAAAAGCATAAATATCAAGTTTGGGTATGTTTAGACTCTGTTGCAACCCTAAGTAACTTAAATAAACTTTTAGAGGAAACATTACCCGCACAAGTTACCGAACATGATCGTTTGTTATTTTACTTCGCTGGTCATGGAGTTGCGCTAAATGGTGATGATGGGCCTGCTGGTTACTTAATTCCCCAAGATGCAAAGGGGGGCGATACTAGTACTTATCTACCGATGACGAAGTTGCACGATGCTTTGAGTAAGCTACCCTGTCGGCATTTTTTGGGTATTCTTGATTGTTGTTTTGCAGGCGCCTTCCGCTGGTCGAGTACGCGCGATTTAATCACCGAGCCTGAAGTTATTTACAAAGAACGTTATGACCGCTTTATTCGAGATGCAGCATGGCAAATAATTACTTCCTCAGCTTCCGACCAAAAAGCCTTAGATAACTTTAGTTTAGATACAGAACGCGGTCAAGTTGGTAATCATTCCCCATTTGCCACTGCGTTATTAGAAGCACTAGAAGGTGCCGCAGATGCTTCTCCTCCTGCCAAAAATGGTAAACCTGCTGGAGATGGTGTAATAACAGCTAATGAATTATATACATATTTACGCGATAGAGTCGAAATCTCTACAGAAAAATATAGTCGGCGTCAAACCCCTGGTATTTGGTATTTAAATAAGCATGATAAGGGCGAGTATATTTTTCTTTCTCCCAATCACGAATTAAATTTACCACCAGCGCCACCGTTAGACGAATCAAAAAATCCCTATCGCGGTTTAAATTCATTTGAAGAAGAACACAGCCAATTATTTTTCGGTCGAAGCGAATTAGTTGAAAAATTACAAGATTTTGTCAAAATTAATCCTCTTACAGTTGTACTTGGTGCCAGTGGTTCGGGTAAATCGAGTTTGGTCAAAGCTGGATTAATTCCTAAGTTAAAACAAGAAACTGATAATAAATGGTGTATATTGCCACCAATCCGCCCCGGTGAAACACCTTTTCAAGCATTAAATAAAGCCCTAGTTGAAGCCAGATTAACAACAGTAGAATTATATGACAAACAAAAAACTCTTGCTCAAAGTATTGATATATGGGCTAAAAAGCATCCCAATTCTAAGTTATTAATATTTATTGACCAAAGCGAAGAAATCATTACACTCTGTCAAGATGATAATCAGCGCAAGGAATTTTTCCAACAGGTACTAACAGCAATTAATGCCCATCGCCCTATATTACGGGTAGTATTAAGCCTACGTTCTGATTTTGAGCGTCAAGTTCAAAGTACGGGCTTAAAATATGTTCCTACAGTTCTGCAATTGGGAGATACAGTGCTGAAAAACCGTTGGCAAAGCGGAAAATTTCAAGTACCAATGATGAAACGAGAGGAACTGCGCGAAGCAATCGAAAAACCCGCTCAATTCCAGGTAATGTATTTCCAACCTCACAATTTAGTCGAACAATTAATTGATGAAGTGGCGGATATGCCAGGAGCATTACCACTGCTGTCTTTTGCCTTAAGCGAACTATTTTTAAAATATTTAAAACGGCAACGTTACGCGCAATATAGAGGTGAAAATATTGAGCGTGCGCTTACACAAGAAGATTATCATGAATTGGGAGGAGTAATGCAATCGCTCACCCAGCGGGCAGATGAGGAATATCAAACGTTAGTACAAGAAAATCCTGCTTACGAGCAAGTTATCCGTCATGTAATGCTGCGAATGGTAGCTATAGGTGGGGGTGAGTTAGCGCGTAGACGTGTACCATTGTCAGAATTGGAATATCCACCAGATAAAAATAGTTTAGTTCAACAAGTAATTGAGCAGTTTAGCCAAGCAAGGTTATTAGTAAAAGGACAAGATGCAGAGGGTAACCCCTACGTAGAACCAGCCCATGATGCTTTAGTTAAAAGTTGGGATAAAATACAAAAATGGCAACAACAAGAGCAAGAATACTTACCTTTACAACGGCGCCTGACACCCGCAGCAATAGATTGGAAAACCAAAGAACAATCAAAAAGTCTAATTGGAAAAGCCGAACCTATACTAACTTGGTTCGATAAAAAAATCGACTCAGCAGAAAACTGGTTTAACAAACCTAAAGAAGAAGCTAAACAAAGCTCGTTAGAGAAAAAAAGACAATTTCTATGGAATAGCAATCCCTACCTCGACGTTTTAAAAAAGAAACTAAAATCAGTAGATTACTGGTTCAACCAAGTAGAAGCCGAATTCGTCCAGCAAAGCGTTTGGCAAAGACGCAGAAACATTAACTTACGTTGGAGCATTGCAGTAGGCATAACTACGTTATCAATTGGGTTAACTTTCTGGGCTTTATCACAGCAAAGAGATGCAGAAATCGGACAAATAGACAGTTCTAGACAAGCTTCAGAAGCACTTTTTCTCTCAAATCAACAACTAGATGCGCTGATTAGTAGCACACGCTCAGGAAAAAATTTAAGCAACCCACTGTTACAAACATTCCCACCAAACTCTCAACTACAAGAGCAAGTATTACAAACCTTACGGAAAGTTTTCTACGGTATGAGAGAACGTAAGCGATGGGAACCCGTACCAGGGATGAAAGTAAAGAATATGTTTTTCCACCCGTCTGGCGAATTATTTATAGCAACCAAAAGTAATAATGGCACAGTTCAACTGTGGAACATGAAAACAAAAGGACAACCAATTCTCGAATTACCTGGACACAAATTTAAAGTAGATGATTCTTCTGATAACATCTTTTTTAGTCCTGATGCTAGCAAAATAGCAACAGTTGACTCACAAGGCATCGTGCGTCTGTGGGACTGGAACGGTAAGAGGTTAGGGAGTGATTTACGAGCAGGTTATCAAATCAATAAACTCAGTTTTAGTCCAAATGGTCAGTTCTTTATTACAGAAGGATACGAAAATAAGGATGACATCCCTAACGGTCGTGGTGTAACTATCAAATCATGGAATTTACAAGGACGCTACAAAATATTGCCATCAAACGTAATTGGCGCCAATTTTAAAAGCGATAGCAGTATAGTGAGTGCTAATCAAAACCACGATAAAATAGAAGAGCGCGATAAAATAGAACTGTTCGGATTATCGAACAAAGCCATCCCAATACCTTATGTAGTACCAAATGCAATGGACGGCAAGGTAGAAGTGTCTTTCAGTCCTAATAGCAATTATGTAGTATTAACCAGTAGCTATGGAGATTCATTCTCTACCAAAATACGGAAGTGGAACGGCAAAAGCTTAGAAGTTTTAGAGTCAGACGCAGAAAAAGATTATATTGAGAATGCTCAAATAACTAGTTTTAGTTCTGATAGTAAACTAGTAGCGTTTACTAATAATAATACTGTTCGTATATATAATCTATCAACTTTTTCTGAATCTTCAATAAATTTTAACGAAATTAAATTACCTTCTGGTACAATTCAAAATACGACTTTTAGTAAAGATGGCAAATCTATAGCTACACAAAGCGAAAATGGAACCGTTCGCTGGTGGGATGTATATCCCCCACAACTAGAGAAATCAAAGCAATATCAATTTTTGCAAAACGATATCCAAAATATCAGTTTTAGTCCTGACAATAAGACTATTGCTACTGTAAGCAATAACGGGACTGCTGTCCGTTTACTCGATTTAAATGGCAAGCAACTATCAGAATTTCCAATTACTTCAGGCAAAATCACAAGTATTAGTTTTAGCCCTGATAGCAAAACTATTGTGACTGGTAATGAGAATGGTACTGTTAGCTTTTTCAACCAGAGCGGCAAGAAATTAGAACCAATCAAAGTACACTCAAAAAACGTCAAGAGTGTTGTTTTTAGTCTAGATGGTCAACGTCTTGGTACTTTAGGTTCTGACGGCAAAGAAGCTGATGGCTCGGATACTTATGTAGCTAAGTTATGGAGATTAAATGGAGGCAAATTAGAACTTGAAAAAACTTCAGAAGAATATGTGTCTTTTTATAAGGTTCGCAGTGTAAAATTTAAAGGAAATGAAGATTTACGACTAGTTACAGAAATTGATGATAACCATATGTCCGCAAATGTTTCTTTGTGGAAGATGTCTGGAGAACAAGAAGAGATATTACCAGTAGAAACAAAGAGAGGACATTCAGACAGCATAGCTTTTAGCCCGGATGACAGTTTACTTGCTAGGGTTGATACAGGTACAAATATTATCGGGTTGTGGAACTTGCAAAATAGAAATTTACTAATGGAATTCAAAGACAATGAATGCAACATCCAAGCAAATAAACCATGCATAACAAGCATTAATTTTAGCCCTGATGGCAGTACACTAGCTATAATTAGAAGTAATGGCAGTGCTAAACTTTTGCAATTAGGAAGCTTAAACGAATTACTTGCAAAAGGTTGCTATAGAATGCGTGATTATCTAACTAATCTTGATGAAAATAACAACAACCACCGTCTTTGTGATAGCATCGGCAATTTTCAAAGATAATAGCATGAAATAAATGGTTACAAGAGTTCTTGCTAAATTGGTGACTTTTTTTTTAACATTTGGCTATTACTATAATAGTTTATAATTTTTACATCCTCCCTAAGATAGATTTTTAATGTAAGTAGGGTGGGTACTGCCCCACCTTACCGCTTCTGTCGAAGGTGCATAACTCCACATCAATGACACCTAAAACAATGTAGTAAATTAGAGATACATTATCATGGCTAGTAACATTTACGCATTATTAGTAGGTATTGATAACTATGCGGCACCTGTTAGTAGGCTCCAAGGCTGCATTAATGATGTAATGGCTGTAGAAGAATATTTAGAAACACGGGTGAAAACTGAAGGATGGAATTTACACTTAAAAATTCTTAAAGATTCAGAAGCAACCCGTCAAGGTATAATAAACGGCTTTCGCGAACATTTATGTCAAGCGAACAGCAATGATGTTGCTTTATTTTATTACAGTGGTCATGGTTCCCAAGAGCCAGCACCTCCAGAATTTTGGGAATTTCAACCGGAAAAATTGAATGAAACGCTCGTTTGCTACGATAGTCGTATGGAAGGTGGTTGGGATTTGGCAGATAAAGAACTAGCCAAGTTAATTGCGGAGGTAGCGCAAAAAAATCCCCACATTACCCTAATTTTAGATTGCTGTCATTCCGGTTCGGGGACAAAAGACCCACTCCAAGAAACCGCAGTTCGCCAATATACAGCTGATGTACGCTCTCGTCCTGTAGATAGTTTTATTTTTTCCCAAGAAGATATTCAAAGTATTCGCTCCTTAAACCGACAAGCATCAGGTTGGAATTTACCAAAGGGTAAGCATATTTTATTCGCATCTTGTCAAAATTCGGAAACCGCTAAAGAATATAAAGTTGATTCAGAACACCGAGGAGCATTTTGTTATTTTCTCACCAAAACCCTTAATCAAACTCAAGGAAATCTTAGCTATCGAGATTTATTTAAACGTATCAATGCTTTGGTACGCAGTAAAGTTAAACAACAATCACCACAATTAGAAGCAACCGATAGTAAAGAATTAGACCAATTATTTCTAGGTGGGGCGGTACGTGATTGCCATCCATACTATACTGTTGAGCATCACAAACAATATGGTTGGATAATTGATGGTGGCGCCGTACATGGTGTACCTCGTCCTTCATCTGGAGAAGCTATGCATTTGGCGCTATTTCCAATTACAGCTAGAGCTAATGATTTACGCAAACTATCTGATAAACTTGGAGAAGCGCAAGTTACCGAAGTTTTACCACAACTGAGTCAAATCACAATTGAAGGAATTACAAATTTAGACAAAGAACAAACTTTCAAAGCCGTTATTACCAGTTTACCTTTGCCACCATTAGGTGTACACTTTGTTGGTGATTCAGAAGGAGTGCAATTATTAAAACAAGCATTACAAAATATTAATAATGAGCAACCTTCTGTGTATGTACGCGAAGTTAGCGATAGCGAGACCGCTGAATTTAAAGTTGTCGCTCTAAACGGAGAATATATTATTACTCGACCTGCGGATGGCATACCTATAGTTAGTCAAATTTCTGGTTATAGCCAAGAAGGCGCTATATTAGTTGTTCAACGTCTCGAACATATTACCCGCTGGACAAATCTGAGCGAACTACAAAGTCCTGCAAATAGTCGAATTAGTGCTTCGGCAATTAAACTTGAAATTTATCAAAATAATCAAGTTTTAGAAGATAGTCAAATTCGCCTTAATTACTATCAAGATGATAGCGGGAAATGGAACCGACCGACTTTTAAAATCAAGCTAAAAAATACCAGCGACGAAACCCTTTATTGTGCATTACTCGATTTAACTGAACAATTCTCGATTAATGCGGGTTTTTTTGAAGCAGGTTACATCAAACTCGAACCTAACCAACAAGCTTGGGCTTTTGGTGGAAGAGCTATTCCTGCCAGCGTTCCTGATGATTTATGGCAACAGGGAGTTAAAGAGTATCAAGATATTTTAAAACTCATCGTTTGCACCAATGAATTTGATGCCAGATTATTAGAACAAAATAAACTCGATGTACCGCGTAAAGAATATACTCAACGTAGTTTACGGACAAGTACCCTCAACCGTTTAATGAGTCGTTGGCAACCGCGCGATATCATTTTAGATGAAGCAGTTGAGGAATACGATGATTGGGTAGCTAGTCAAGTAGTCATTAAAACTATTCGTCCCCTCGAAACCATGACTATTCCCAACTAGTATAACAAACGTGAATAACGCACGCTCATCCCAACCAAAAATTCAAGAAGTAGATTGCAATCACCTCAATTACTTTAGTGATACCGCAACATTAAGGAAAATACAACTATTATAAATATAGCTAAATAAGGAAAATAAGGAATTAAAAAATGGGATTTTCTAATGAAGCTAAATCAACCCCAGCACAGAGTGATTATGGTGAATTGAGATATAATCAATACGCTTTTTTATGCACGCATAACTCTTTTACCAATAAACAAGATTCTCGTTGGTTTGTAGCAAACCAATCGCTTTCTATTATCAACCAACTCAAAGCAGGGGTGAGAGCGCTAATGCTCGATACCTATTTTCAGACACCTGGGTCAGGGGATTTACTTAAGGTTATCCCGGAGCCAGGTGTATATTTATTGCATGGAATCAATGACCGTGGTTGGATACTAGGAGTGACTTATGGGTTACCAGTTCAAAGACTTTATCAGGCATTAAATAATATTGTAGATTTTCTGAATAATAACCCAACAGAAATAGTCACTGTGTTTTTAGAAGATTATACTAATAATATTGAATTAAGCCAAGAATTAGAAAAAGTCAATGGGTTAAAAGAATTAATCTACGACCCCGATAATGATGCTCAATGGAACATCAGAGAAAAAAATACATGGCCTTTGCTATCCGACATGGTTAACTGGAATAAGCGTTTGGTTATCTTTAGTAGTAAAAATCACGATAATTCCAAGACAAAAATTGGCGTAGCTTATGACCGGGTTTATACAAAACAAAACTACTGGAGCATTGGACAATCTGGTGATAATTTAAGCTGTCAGTCGAGATGGGATAATGGTGAATATCAGGGAAATAATACTTTCCCAGCACCACCTTTATTTGTTTTCAGTCATTTTAGAGATTTTCCTCTTATTGAAAATACGAAAATTGATAATAAGTATAATAAAATAATTAACAGAATAGATAACCAATGTTGTCAAGCAGCAAAACAGCTTCCCAATTTCATTGCAATTGACTTTTTTGAACTTCCCTTAGAAGTGGAAGATAATCCACAAAAATTGATTGCTGAGTTAAATATAAGATGGAAAAATAACCAAGGTTGTCCTACTCAATAGACGTAATTCCACGACAAAGATGGCGTTCATTTTTGATATTGGGATTCGTCTTTAAATAGTCATGTAGCCAATTACAACCTTCTGCTAGTAGCGGATTCAATTCTAATTTTGACAACCTTGACCATCTACTTAAATCAATTTGTCTCAAAATCACGGTCTTGTCTCGACTACCAGAAGCGAGAGTTTTTCCGTCAGGGCTAAAACTAACACTTTGTACGCTATCTTTATGTCCTATCAAGGTTTCGATTAACTGACCATCTAAACTCCAAAGTTTGATAGTCTTATCTGCGCTACTGGAAGCGATAATTTTCCCATCTGGGCTAAAGCTAACACTCCTAACCTCGTCGTTATGTCCTCGTAAGGTTTGTAATAACCGACCATCAACGCTCCAAAGCTTGATGATTTTGTCATCGCTACCAGAGGCTATTGTCTTACCGTCAGGGCTAAAAACTACACTCCTTACCCAACCTTGATGTCCTCGTAGGTCTTGTAATAATTGACCTTTGATACTCCAGAGTTTGACTGTTCTATCTATGCTACCAGAAACAAGGCTTTGACCATCAGGGCTAAAGTTTATGCTCATTATTGAATCTCTATGTCCTGGCAATGTATGAAGTAGCTGACCGTTTATATTCCAGAGCGTGATGGTATTATTTTCACTTGCAGCTGCAATCATTTTACCGTCAGGGCTAATAGTTATACCTCTTGTAATTTGCGGTTCTTTCCAAGTTCGCAGTAACTCACCTTTGATATTCCAAAATCGAATGCTTTGACTAGCTTTACTAAAAGTAATGATTGTTTGACTATCTGGACTAAAATAAATATCGTTTATCTTGTCATCACCTTTACCTTTGAAAATTTGTAGTAACTGACCATCGATACTCCAAAGTTTTGCAGTACCACCTTCGCATCGTGTAGCAATCATCTGACCGTTAGGACTAAAACGAACGAGTTCAATTACATTTTTATGTCCTTTGAGGGTGCGAAGCTTAGGCAAATCAACGTGCCAAAGTTTGATGGTGTTATCCTGACTGGTAGAAGCAAGGGTCTTACCGTCAGGACTAAAAGCAACCCCATCTACCCAATCTTGATGTCCAGCTATGGATTCGAGTAATTGACCTTCGGTACTCCACAGTTTAATTGTTTTATCCCCACTAGCGGAAGCAAGGGTCTTACCGTCAGGGCTAAAAACAACATTTTTAACTCCATCTTCATGTCCGGTTAGTGTATGGAGAAGTTTACCGTCGATACTCCACAGTTTAATGGTTTTGTCATGACTCGCGGAAGCAATTATTTTGCCGTCAGGACTAAAATTAACACTATCAACCCAATTCTGATGTCCGGTGAAAGTACGAATTAACTGATGGCTATTTATATCCCAAAGTTTAATGGTTTTATCTCGACTTGATGTCACTAACATTTTACCATCCGGGCTGAAACTAACGCCTCTGACCCAACGAACATCCTTTGATTCTGAACGACTGTGTTCAGTGAAGGTGTGTAACAATTTCCCCTCAATAGTCCAAAGCTTGACAGTTTCATCATCGCTCGATGTCGCAATCATTTTACCATCTGGGCTAAAACTAACACCCCAAATACCATTAGTATGTCCTTCTAAGATGCCGATTAACTTACCATCCAAGCTCCAGAGTTTGACGTTATGTTCTCGACTATACCTATCTCCACTTGCAGTGGCTAAAATTTTACCATCTGGGCTAAAAACAACTTTTGTGGCTCGTCCATCAAATCTTACTAGAGTTCGCAGTAACTGTCCACCTAAACTCCAGATTTTTACTGTTTTATCTTCGCTAGCTGTAGCCAAAATTTTACCATCTGGACTAAACGCTGCGCTATAAACCCAACTTTGATGACCGACTAAACGATTGCGTTCTTTAACTTGATAAATTGCTCGTCGCAGTCCTTCGGTAACCCGACTCCGGGTTTGGTTACTCACTTTTTGTTTTCCAACCTGTTGTCCTGCGCGAATTTGCTCAATTAAAGCGTCAAATTCCTGGTGGTAATTGCTAAGTAAATTAGAATAACCACTAAGCGCATTAATTTGTCCTTCCTGAACTTTTTCGGCTCGCTGCCATTGATTGACTGCTACAGTACCACCAACAAATGTACCAACTAAAGCCACACTCACCAATCCCAGCAGCGACCTTAATAGCGTCACCTGTCGTTTTTCTTTCTGATTTTGACGATTTCTTAGTTCTAAGCTCAACTTAATAAAATCTCGCTCTATAAAACTAAGCTCTTCAAAACGTTTGAATTGCCAGTCTTCTGCATCTGTTAGGGTTTTTCCTTGTAGTAAAGCACCTTCATCTTTGCCGCTATTTTCCCAAGTGCGTATTGTTCCACGCAATTGTTGTTGCCAACTGCGAAACTCCCGGTCTTGTTGCATCCATATTTTTAATTCCTTCCAACCCCTGATTAATTCTTCATGGACAATTTCCACAATTTCTGTACTTGTTTTTTCATCGCGTCCTGTCACTACCAACCGAGCGGATGCTAAATATGCTACTAAGTTCCAATTGTCTTCCCCCACTTCAGCCCTTGTTGCCAAACGCCTTGTGTCTTCCGTTCCTTCTCCCGGTTGCACTAGCTGTGTAAAAATTTGCTTAGCTCCCTTGCGCTCTGCTGGACTCAATTTGAGATAAACTTGTTCAGCATGTTTGGCTAAAGCTTTTTCAACCCCGCCAATTTCTTGATAAGCTGCACGGGATAAAATTCCTTCTCTTTGCGTTGACCACAGTTGGGTGAGCGCAAATTGCAACAAAGATAAATGACCTGGTTGGTGGTTGACATCATTGATAATATCTTCTGTCAATCCCTCTTCTAATTTTACCCCTAGCATCTGTGCTGGCTTGACGATTGCTGATTGCAATTCTTCCTTGTCCATAGGAATCAGCAGTTCTGGAGGATATTGCTGCAATACCTTTCCTAAACATTCGTCTTCTAAGGCTCTACCTAAAAAATCAGCCCTCAGAGTGATGATAAGCGTAAAATTAGGTAAATCATTCACTGCTTTTAGCAATTCTTGCAAAAATAGTAAGCGCGATGCTTCGGGGATAAGAGTGTAAAGTTCTTCAAACTGGTCTGCCACTAACACCAAGCGTTGACCTTGTTGTACTATATTTTCAATAAAATTACACAAAAAACTAGGACTCTTACTCTGCGCGTTCTGCGTCTGTGCGTTAAATAATTCAGATAGTTCTCGATAAACTTCCAGACCGTGAAGGGCTGTAGCTAAAGCGTCGAAAGGATTATTCCCCGGACGAAAAGTTGCAATTTTTACAGGAAGTTCTCCTGTAGCATGGGAGCGCAAATAGGGAATCAAGCCAGCAAAGACCACACTCGACTTACCACTACCGCTAGGAGCCATTACTGCTACCAACTTTTTGCTGTTGACTGCTTTGACCAACTGAGAAGTAAATTTTTCGCGTCCAAAAAATAAATGTGCATCTTCTTCGTGAAACGCGAATAAACCACGATAGGGACAAGGTGGTATTCCTCCCAAAGTCAGCCAGGTTGGTGGTTGAACTGCTGGGTTTTGGCAAATTACAGGTAACCAGCTAGCAGCTGGAAAATCCAATTCTAAATCGACTAATTTCTTGCGTGCTTGTTGTACCGCTAAATACAAAGCCAGTCCCTCAACGGCAAATGCATGTAAAAAATGATGAAAAAATTCCTGCGCTACAAAATTGGGAATCGGTTCCCGCATCACAATTACAGTAGGTATATTTAGTTTCTCTAATGCTAGCCCCAACCCTAGTCCATCACAGGAGTTAAAAATCGCCAACTGCAAGCCTCTAGCAATGGCTCCTTTGAGAGCTGTTTCTAATTCTTCTATTGTTAAACTGTTTTCGGTTTTATTTTCATTAATATAAATTCTGCCTGTTTCACCTTCCGTTTGGCTGTGACCAGCAAAAAAAAGGATATCCCAGCCATTAGAATTTAAAAGTTCTTTGTTAAATTCTTCGCGTTCTGGATTGACAAGGAATACGACTTCCGCATCATGTATACTTTGCAATAAACGGGCTTCTGTCTGCAAATCAATACCAACACTATTACCCAAAATCGCCAAAATTCTGACTTTTTGTTTCGTCACTATTGGTTGTAATCTTGACTGACGTTTAAATTCTGGTCTAGAAAGAGCCATCTCGGCTTTGGGGTATACTCGGAAAAAATCCCAACAATGCCAAGGTAATCGCCGCAGGGAGACTTCGTTGATTTCAATTATCACCCGAATTTCTTCGTTAACGTCGAGGCTAGCTCGCAATTGTTGGTCGATATTAAGAAATTCTTGAGATTGAAACCAATTATTAATACTTTGTTCTAGATTTTGGGATAATTCATCGAAATTGATAACAGAAATATTGGTAATACCTCCTTCTTCAATTTCCAGTTCATTCTCTAATTCTGTTTCCCGCGATGGGGAAAGGCGAATAGATGGAGAGCAAAGACAGAGATAAATTTTCTGCCAATCCCTGAATAATCCTTCTAGTTCCGGTATTGCAGGTAAGCTGCCAATAAATTGTTCTGGATACGAGTGACCTGTAGCCCATAACTGAGCAGTTACTCGTGGAAAACCTCTGTTTAAGTCTCCATGTCCTAAGTTTAGAATAATTGATTTGCTCATGGAAAGAGACACCAATAAATAAAAGGTTGTTATTTTGCTACAACCTTATATGATGTTTTTCCGCAGCTAAATGTAATTTATAAGATTTTTAAAACTTACGCTTGTTATAGTTTATTATTTGTATTAATAAAAATTTCTAATTTTTCCGTTAAATATTACAAATTTATAGTTATTATTGTTTTGTGAATAAGAATTTTGGTAAATTATATTCAAAGAATACACTAATTGAATAGTACCTCTAAGGGTACTTTTAAAGGGTGCAGAAAATTAAAACAACACTTATACATGGAGACATTTTTGATGACAGATTTCCCTTTATCTGCATACAAACAACAAATCCTTAATGACTTTAACAACCGTCCGCATTATGAGAATGAATTTCATAAACGAGCCGCAAATCGGCTAGTGGAGCTAGCAAAAATACAGCCAGGTAGGAAAATCCTAGATATTGCGACTGGAAGTGGTCTTGTGGCTATTGCTGCGGCTCAGATTGTTGGTGATACTGGCTATGTTTTTGGCTTTGACATTTCTCCGGGAATGTTACAGCAAGCGCAGGAAAAAGTTACAGCTTTATCACTAAATAATATTCAGTTGGAGGAAGCCGATGCAGATGAGCGAGAATTCGAGGAAAATCAATTTGACGCTGTCTTGTGTTCATCCGCAATAGTCTACCTCACAGATATTCCCAAAGCTTTACGTCGATGGCATTATACTTTAAAGACAAGGGGCATAATTGCATTTTCTTGTCTTGCAGAAACTTCTCCAAGTGCATCTGTCTTGTTTCGGGAAGTAGTACAGCGACATGGTATCACTATCCCCAACCCAAATGAGATACTTGGAACACCTGATAAATGCAAACAAATGTTACAAACAATTGGTTTTGAAAAAATTGAAATCATGACTGAGGAATTTGGCTTTTACTTCCAAGACCCAGAAATTGGATGGACAGGTAATGCTAAAAGTGCATTTGGGCTTCAGGAAGTGCATTGGACAGAAGAAGAATTGAACAAGTGTAAACAGGAGTACTTTACACAATTATTAAATATGGCTTCAACTGAACAAGGATTTTGGAATGACATCACAATGTTCTTTGTAACTGCTTGTAAATACTAAATTATTGGTTATCGATTAGCAAAATATCTTGGCAAAATATCTACTTCTGCAAATACTCATCAACCAAAATACCAGCTACTTTTGTCAATGACACCCCTGCAACAGTAGCAAACAAACGTCGTTGTGCAAAAGCTCCGTCAATTAACAGGGTTAAATTTATACCCAGTTCCTCTGATTCAATTACACCCGAATTTGTGGCTAGTTCAACCAATCGTTTAAGTACAGCTTGTTTATGCTCAATGGCTACCCGATGTCCCGGATAATCCAACTCTCCAAACTCAGAGCTAGTTACAATAAACGGACATCCCAAACAATCTGGTTTGGCTAATAATTCGTCCAACCATTTAAATATCGCTAATAATTTTTCTCTTGGTTGGGAGTACCTGGCAATTTCCGCTTCTATTAATTCCCAAAAGCGTTGGTTGCGTCGCTGCAAATATGCTACCACCAAATCATCTTTTGACGGGTAATAACGATACAACGTTGTTTTTGCCACCCCGGACTTAGCAATAATGGTATCCACTCCTGTTGCACGAATCCCTTCTCGGTAGAATAATTCATCTGCAATATTCAGAATATGCTCTTTAAGTAAAGGCTTTGCATCATCCTGGGTTGCTTTTCCGGTTGCTTTAACAGGGGTTTTTGGCATCTCTTTTTCCAAATTTTTAACTTTATGGGTATGATACAGACCTGACTGTAGTATAACAATACAGACTTGTCCGTTTTACACAAAATGCTTGACGGGTAATGTGCTTTCGATAGTATCTCCACTACTTAACTTGCAGCATCAAAACCCACACAAGAGGTATGATTTTTACAGGAAAAGGGTGAGGATTTGTACATATAAAGTCTTGGTTCACTCAAGACATACACTTTCGGTAATTACTGGTATTTTTCCGGAAACTAGTTAAAAATTGCTGTAGAACGCTGATATAAAACTGATACTGATATAGACTCAGTATTTATTTGCGTATTAGTACGTAATTATCCAGGGTGCAATTGAGAATTTGTAATCAAACAATTTGATAAATATGTGGCATTACAAAGAAAAAATTGACACTGAGAACCTGGTCAAAAAAATCTTAGTTCTATCAGTCAATCCCAAAAACACAAGTAAGTTGCGTCTGGATGAAGAAGTGCGGGAAATTAAAACGGCACTACAACTATCTATAAATCGAGACAAACTTCAAATCTTTACAGAGACGGCTGTACGGGTGGATGATTTATCTCGTGCTTTGTTTAACCATCAACCTCATATTGTTCATTTTTCCGGACATGGCTCAGGTATCGATGGACTAGCCTTGGAAGATAATTCAGGGCAAATGCAACTTGTAAGTACAAAATCTTTAGCTTCGCTATTTAATTTGTTTCAAGAACAAGTTGAATGTGTCTTGCTCAATGCTTGCTATAGCGAGGTTCAAGCTACAGCCATTTTTGAACATATTGATTATGTGTTAGGAATGAATCAAAAAATAGAGGATATAGCAGCAATTAAGTTTGCCAGCGGATTTTATACTGCCTTAGGAGCCGATAGACCTTATGAGGACTGTTATCAACTAGGCTGTACCTCTATTGAACTACAAGGAATTCCAGGCTCAGAAATCCCAGTAATTAAAAAGAGAAAGCGGCGTTTGACAGCCGAATTACGAATACATTCGGTTCCGAAAACTGTGCCCGAAACATCTCAAGCTACAGACTATTGTTTGAGCGACGATAACAAGGTCGGACAAAATCGTTCGGTTTTTATAGGGGGTAATGTCGCTAATAGCACAATTATCAGTGGTGATAGGAACGTTACAACTCTTTATTCTCAAGCAGTAAGTTTACATACGTTATTAAATATCGATATACAAGCAGAACTTGAGGTTTTACAGGAAATACTGGCGAATCTCCCAAGCCCAAACTCTCGCAAAATTTACAATGCGTTTGCAGATGCAACTGATGAGTTAAATAAAGAAAACCTTGATAAAGATGAGGTAGGTAAAGCATTAGAGCGAGCACTTAACTATGCAAAAAAAGCAGAGGGATTTGCCTGTGTGGTAGAAAAACTTAAACCCCACTTAGCTAACACAGTGGCTTGGTTGGGTGACAATTGGCACAAGCTACTAAATATCGTTGGTTTGGGAATTTAAGGCTAGCACCATAACTGAAAGGAAAATCCATGAATTATGGCATTTTAAGTGATAATCACAGTGATAATTGCAGCATCCACGTTGAAAAAGACGCTATCAGTAGTGCTATTATTTCTGGAAATGGTCATAAAGTTGTTATTTACCAGTACCAATTAGAGCGTCAAGTGCAAGAGGATAAAGCCTCTAGCGCAACAGAAATAAGTTCAAACCCTTACAAAGGGCTACTTGCATTTCAGTCAGAGGATGCTGACCAATATTTTGGACGGGAGAAACAAATCGAAAAACTGTGGAACCTATTTCAGACTCTCCACGAAGACACGACCCAAGCTGAAGCATCATTGAGGTTACTACCCATTTTGGGTCCATCTGGTTCTGGTAAATCTTCTTTAGCCCGTGCTGGTTTAATCCCAGAAATAGCACGATGTCCCCTATCAGTCAAAAGTCAACCTCGTGTGGTTGTGCTTGTTCCAGGTACTCATCCTCTGGAAGCCTTGGCTACGGTGCTAGCGCGTGTGGCTACCAATGACCAAATACCAGTGGCTAAAACCAGGGAGTTTACAGAGGAGTTGCAGAAAGCTAGCAAAACAACTATAGATACTACAAAAAATACTATTATTTATGATGGATTGCGGCGCATTGCCAACGCCCTACCATCCATAGCCACATCGTCGCTAATAGTTTTAGTAGACCAGTTTGAAGAAGTTTACTCTCTTTGCCATGACTCCAGAGAACGCCAAATATTTATTGAGAACTTAATCAATGCTGCGGGTGACTCTTCTGGCTATGTATCAGTTATTATCACCGTCCGTAGCGATTTTCTCGGTGAAATTCAAAGACATTCAGCACTCAACCAGGTAATTGCGAAACAAGGTGTTATTGTCCCTGCTATGACTGAGTTGGAACTGCGACGGGCGATAACTAAACCAGCAGAGAATGCAGGTTATTCTCTAGATGAAGCGATAGTTAATTTGCTACTGAAAGACACAGAAGGACGCGAGGGAGCGTTACCATTACTCCAGTTTGCCTTAACACGCATTTGGTCGGGATTAAAAATTGGTGTGCAACCCGCACAAACCCTTAACCAAATGGGTGGAGTCGGTGGAGCATTGGCAGATGAAGCTCAACGCATCTTTGAAAATCTCAACTCGGATGAAAAGAAAATAGCTCAAAGGGTATTTTTGGGATTAGTTCAACTGGGAGAAGGAACCAGGGACACCCGTCGTCGCTGTAAAATTAGTAGCTTGGTTTCTTATAGAGACGAGCCAGAACAAGTCAAAAAAGTTATTAACAAATTTGCTAACCCTGGTGTACGCTTAATTACTCTTTCTAGCCTTGATGGAACGGAAACTGCAGAAGTTACCCATGAAGCCCTATTCGCAAACTGGGGACAATTGAAAAAATGGCTTGATTCTAGCCGCAACGATATCCGCTTTGGACGACGTTTGGATGAGGGGGCAAGAGTTTGGCATGAAAATGGTCGTTCCCAAGGAAGTCTTTGGCGTCCTCCTGATTTAGATTTACTGGCAAAGTATTACGAACGAGCCAAGGATAATATGACGCCACTACAGGTAGAATTTTTTCATGCTGCTGTAAATGCGGAAGAATTAAAGAAGCAAGCTACTATCGAAGCTGAGAAAGAACGAAAACTACAGCGACAACTCTTGACCGGCGCTTTGAGTGCAGGTTTGTTACTAACAACGACAGCATTAGGTTTTGCTCTATACCAATGGCAGAGCGCAGAGCAACAAAGAATGGAGCAAAATGCTACCACAGCTAAACTTTTGCTATCGACTGACCCAGCGCAAGCTATGGTTGCCGCAATTAATACAGTGGAGCTTAGTAACTCCCCGTTACTCAGTTTTCCCAAGCGTTTGGAACCAGCATCAGTAAAGAGCATTTTGTTTAGTGCTGTTCAAAGCAATCGGGAAATAAATCTTTTGAAAGGACATCAGGGTATAGTTCGCTCAGTAGCAATTAGCACTGATGGCAATATTATTATCAGCGGTGGAGATGATGGGACTGTACGCTTGTGGAATAGAGAGGGTAAGCAGATTAGTAAGCCTTTTAAAGGTCATAAGGGCATAGTCAGGTCAGTAGCAATAAGTACTGACAGTAATGTGGTTATCAGTGGCGGAGATGATGGAACTGTGCGTTTGTGGACAAGAGAAGGAAAGCCTATTGGTAAGCCTTTTCAATCTCATGGTGGTTCAGTATACTCAATAGCAATCAGCACTGATAACCAAACTATTATCAGCGGTGGAAATGATGGTACTTTGCATCAGTGGACAAGAGAGGGTCATCTGATTGGTAAGCCTTTAAAAGGTCATCAGGGTATAGTTCGCTCAGTCGCAATAAGCAATGATGGCAAGACAATTATTAGCGCTGGAAAAGATGGGACTGTTCGTTTGTGGACGATAGAAGGAAAGCCAATTTTTGAGCCTTTTAAAGGTCATAAAGATATGGTGCGTTCAGTAACAATAAGCACCGATGGCAAGACAATTATTAGCGGTGGAGATGATGGGACTGTTCGTTTGTGGACGAGAGAGGGTAAGCAGATTGGCGAGTTTAAAGGTCATCAAGGCAGGATAATCAGGTCTGTAGCAATAAGCAGTGATGGAAAAACCATCATTAGTGGTGGAGAAGATGGTACTTTGCATATATGGAATAGAGAGGGTAAGTTGATTGACACACCTTTTAAAGGTCATCAGGGTTGGGTTACGTCTGTAGCAATAAGTAGTGATGGTAAAACCATCATTAGCGGTGGAGAAGATGGAACTGTACGTTTATGGGATATTAAGAATAAGACAATTGGTAAGTCCTTTAAAGCTTATTCAGATGTGTAACCGTTCAGGGGGTGCGCCTGCGGCGCACCACCCGGTAATGCGCGTTGTAACTGTTTGATTATAAGAAGCGCACAGGAACTCTTCAAATATAAAAAATAGAGAATCAGGTTTGATTTTTGAT
>JAESGU010000079.1_pt1 | contig 66017 bp, 67 predicted proteins | sample 9266271 | NCBI WGS metagenome assembly JAESGU01 (sample SAMN15740544, study PRJNA653495) | algae metagenome | isolation source: Scytonematopsis contorta HA4267-MV1 and co-occurring heterotrophs from mud... | place: USA: Palolo Valley Trail, Honolulu, Hawaii | collected 2009-07-25
TCGGACGCCTCAAGGACTGGCGCCGCGTCGCCACCCGATACGATCGCTGCGCCGACATCTTCTTCGCCGCAATCGTCATCGCCGCAATATGCGTCTTCTGGCTCAATCAATGAGTCCTGAGCCTAGCTACTCCACCCGCAGCCGGAACGCCGCGACCAGTGAAGAAGACAGGGCGATTTCCGTGCGCCAATGCGAACGGAAAACGCCTTGGCAGCCTGCTAGACGCCGTTATGCATCCTGCATCGACGCGGCTGCGTGTTTCAGCATTTTGAGCCGCGCGCGGCGCGACGGATCATGGAGGCGTGGCGGATCGACGACAACACCGAGCGCCCACACACGAGCCTGAACGGGCTCACGCCCGCAGCCTTTGCAACACGACCCCTACAGCGGCATACACGGAACAGACTTTGCTGACGAACGAAGGCATCGCGCCCCCCGGATCTTCAGCCCGGTTTACGGCGTGCGACGTCGCCGCCCTGCTGCCTCTCGCAGCGCGTGCTGCCGGCCACGATCCACCCCGATCCGGGGCATTGCCGAGGGCAGCGGTTGGTTCTCAGGGCCCGTCAGCCGTCGCCGCGCAACCAAGCCTGGTAGCGGGCGGTCGTGGCGGCATCGGGCGGATAGACACCGACGATCGAGCGCCCGGCTTCGATCTCGCGGATCAGGAAGGATTCGCGGCGCTCCATCTCGGCGCCCTCGGCCGCGAGATCTGCGGCCAGGTGCCGCGGCACCACGATCACCGCCTCGCTGTCGCCGAAGATGATGTCGCCCGGATAGACCGCGACGCCGCCGCAGGCGATGGACACGTTGACGTCCGCGGCATGATGACCGGTGTAGTTCGGCGGCACCGCCGGGCCGGCGCAATAGACCGGCATGTCGGATACTGCCAGCGGCGGCGTATCGCGCACCCCGCCATCCAGCACCACGCCCGCCAGCCCACGTTGTTTGAGCCGCCGCGCCAGGATGGAGCCGATACCCGCAACATCGGCCTGGTTGCGGCAATCGGCGATGAAGACATGGCCGGCCGGCGCGATCTCGATCGCCTGGCGCTGGATGTTCGCCGGGTCGCCGCCCGAGCCATAGGCATCAAGGTCCTCGCGCGCCGGGATGTAGCGCAAGGTGTAGGCCGGCCCCGCCATCGGCGGCAGGCGCGGGTTCAGTGGCCGCACACCGCGCACCGCGGTGTTGCGCAAGCCCCGCTTCACCAGCAGGGTGCTGAGCGTGGCGGCGGAACAGCGCGCGAAATCGGCGCGCATCTCATCCGTCATCGTCATGATCGCGTGGTCTCCGTCGGATTGCGACTGTAGCCCCGGGCAGCGAAGACGCCGCCCTGGAAGCGTTCGGCGATCGGATCGCCCGTCACCTTGCCGGCCAGCGCCGCGCGCCAGCCGTCGGCGCTGTCCGCCGGCTGCCAGCCCAGCAGCGCGCGGTCATCCTCGCCCCAGAAGCTCGCAGGATTGGCCGAGGCGCCCCAGATGATCGCCCATCCCGTATGCGGCGCGGTGATCGCCGCAGCGCACAGCCGCGCCAGGTCGGCCGGCGACAGCCAGGTGGACAGCATCCGCGCATCGGTCGGCTGCGGGCAGCACGAGCCGATCCGGATGTTCACGCTCTCGATGCCGTGCTTGTCCCAGTAGAGCCGGCCGATCTGCTCGCCGAACACTTTCGACAGGCCATAGAAACCGTCAGGCCGCGTCGGATCGGTGCTGGACAGCCGGGCCCTGCGTTCGTGGAAGCCGACCGCGTGGTTGGAGGAGGCAAAGACCACCCGCGCCGACGACCGGCGCGCCGCTTCGTAGATCGTGTGCAGGCCGGCGATGTTGGCGGCGGCGATCGGCGCGAAGCCCGGATTGTCGTTCGGGATGCCGCCGAAATGCAGGATCGTCCGGCACCCTTCAGCCAGGCGCGCGAAGCTGTCGGCATCGGCGAGGTCGGCGGTCTCGAACACCGCGCCCTGCGGCAGCAGGCCGGGATAGGATTTCAGGTCGGTCAGCCGCAGCGTGAAGCCCACCGCGGCCAGGTCGCGCGCCAGCACCGAGCCGAGCCGGCCGGACGCGCCGGTGAGCAGGATCATGCGCGGCGCCCCAGGGCGTCGCGCCGGGTGCTGAACGGCCTCAGAAATAGCCTCCCTTGGCGCTGATCTCGGCGACGCTGTCGCCCTGCTCGATCCAGGTGAAGATCTCCCGCTCGACTCCCAGGATCGCCTCCGCGCGTGCCAGCACCGGCAGGGCGATGGCGCGCGGCACGATCACCACGCCGTCCATGTCACCCAGCACGATGTCGCCCGGATGCACCATCACGCTGCCGATGCGCAGCGGCACCTGGAAATGCGAGATCATCGCGCGGCCGAGTGCGGCGTTGGGGTGGCGGAAGCGGCAGAACACCGGGAAGTCCGCGTCCCACACCTGGCGCACGTCGCGCACGCCGCCATCGATCGCAGCACCCCGCACGCCGCGCGCCTTGGCGGCCGCGGTCATCACGCCGCCCCAGGCGGTGGAGTCCTCGGCGCCCGAGCAGTCCCAGATGATGAAGTGGCCCTCGCCCATCGCTTCCAGCATCTGGCCGCGCAGCGTCATCTCGCCGGTCAGCAGCGTGTGCGGCTGGCTTTTCACCGTGAAGGCGATGCCGGCGGCAGAGCGCGTCTCGGCCTTCAGCGGCTGCACCCGGTTGGGCAGCGCCTGGTCCATCAGCCGGTGCTCGCGCAGCACGTCGCTGACGGCGCCGGTGTAGAGCCGCTCATAGCGCTCGATCAGCGCGGCCTGCGGGATCGGCAGGGCAAGCGGTGCGCGGCCTTCGCGCTCCTCTACCAGCCAGTCGAGCTGCATCGCCTTCACCTCGGCGCGCAGCCGGGCGGCGGGATCGGTCGGGCTCATTGCGCGGTGATCCCGGCATCGCGGATCAGCGCCGTCCAGCGCTGCAATTCCTCGACGTAGAAGGCCTGGAAGGCGGCCGGGTCGGCGCTTTCGGTCGGCTCGATCCCGAGATTGGACAGCCGCTGCACGAAGTCCGGCGCGCGGGTGGTGGCCACCGTGGCGGCATGCAGCGCCGCGATCGCCGCTGGCGGCGTCCCGGCGCGCACGGAGATGCCCTGCCAGGAGCGCATCATCGCCGCCGGCGGCAGGCCGAGCTCGCCGAAGGACGGTACGTCGGGAAGGTGCGGGGTGCGGATCTGCTGCATGACGCCCAGCATGCGCACGCGACCCTCGGCGACGGCCGGCGCCTGGTAGGCCGCGACCAGGTCGAACATCATCTCGACATCGCCGGTCATCAGCGCCTGGAAGGCGGGCGCCCCGCCGCGATACTGCACTGCTTCGAACTGGCCGCCGGCGGCGCGGAACAGCAGCTCGGCACCGAGATGCGAGGACGTGCCGGCGCCGGCTGCGGCGATGCGGATGATGTTGTTGCCGGTGGCGCGGCCGCGCTCGATCGCCTGCGCCATGGTGGTGATGCGCGATGCCGCGCTGGCCATCACCACGACCGGCAGTGCCGTCAGCTGCCCGACCATGGCGAGGTCGCTGCGCGGATTGTAGCCCAGATGCGCGATCAGTCCCGGATTGGTGACCAGCTGCAGCCCCGCCAGCGCCAGCGTGTAGCCATCGGCCGGCGCCTGCACCACCGCCTGGGTGGCGAGGTTGCCTGACGCACCGGAGCGGTTGTCGACCACCACGCTCTGGCCCAGCGCGCGCGCCATCTCGGCCGCCGCCAGCCGCGCCACCGCATCGGCGGTGCCGCCCGGCGCGAAGCCGACGACCAGCCGCAAGGGGCGTTCGAAGCGGAAGCCAGGCTGGGCTCGAAGCGGGACCGGCGCCAGGGCGGGCAGCAGGCTGGCGGCGATCAGGCCGCGCCGCGATATCGCGGTCATCGGGGTCTCCTCCATGTCGTTGGAACGTGCCGGCTAAAGGCGTTGCAACAGGTCTTTCTTGGCGCTCATGGAATGCTGGAAGGATGCAGCGGCCGCGGCCTCGGCATCCCGGGCGCGGATCGCCTTGAGAATGGCGCGGTGCTGCGCCGCGGCTTCCGCCATGCGCCCGGAACCGAAGCCCAGCCGCAGCCGCGCCGCATTCACGAAGGCGCTGCGCGACTTGTACAGCTGCGTGGCCTGCGGATTGTCGGCGGCGTTTTCCAGCGCATCGTGGAACGCCTCGTTCGCCTCGAGCGCGGCGGGCGCATCGGCGCGCCGGGCGGCTTCCGCATAGGCCTGTTCGTGGCGCGCCATCTCGGCGATCTCTGCCTCGGTCGCGCGTTCGGCCGCGCGTCGGCCGAGCAGCGACTGCAGCGCGCCGCGCAGGTCATAGAGACTGTCGAACATCTTGGCGTCGAGCACGGGCACAACCGCGCCGCGGTGCTCGCGCATCTGCACCAGGCCCTCGCCGGCCAACGAGAGCAGCGCTTCGCGCACCGGGCTGATGGAGACGCCGTGCGCGCCGGCGATGGCGCCGAGCGTGCGGTGGGTGCCCGGCGCCCAATCGCCAGAGACGATCTCGCCGCGCAGGCGGTCGCGCAGGATGGCGTAGGCGGGGGTTGAGGCGGCGGGGCTTGAGGCGGCGGGGCTTGAGGCGGCGGGGGCTGGCACGACGCCATTATAGATAATGCATTTTATAAAATGCAACACCAAAGAGCAGAAAAGCGGCGGTGACCGGCCGCGTGGTGCCCGCGAGAACGACCGCGACACAGAGCGAGGCGGCCGGCCGGCCCCCCAATCAGAAGCGGTAGATCGCCTCCGCATTGCCGCGGAAGATCGCGTGGTGCTCGGCATCCGACAACGCGACCTTGATGGCGCGCCGCGGATCGTCGAAGTCCCAGTGCGGATAGTCGCTGGAATAGACCAGCCGGTCGAAACCGATCCATTCAAGGACCTGGCGCAGGTGGCGGGGCCGCTCCGGCTCCTCCATCGGCTGGGTCGAGAACCACAGGTTGCGCTTGAAGTATTCCGAAGGCTTCAGCTTCAGGTCGGGGATTTCGCTCTGCATCTTCGACCAGGTCGCATCCAGCCGCCAGCCCAGGATCGGCACCCACGCGAAGCCGCCCTCGATCATCACGATCTTGAGCCGCGGGTAGCGATCGAACACGCCTTCCAGGATCAGGCTTGCCGCCTGGGCCGGCATCGAATGGCTGAGGATCTGGTGCTCCTCGACATAGAATGACGGCCAGCCGGAGGCCGAGGGCGCCGCGGCCGAAGGGCCGCCGACATGCAGGCCGATCGGCAGGCCGCAGCGCTCGGCGGCGGCGAAAATCGGCCAGTAGCGCCTTCGGCCCAGCGGTTCGGGCGTGCGCGACGAAAGCTGGATCTGGGCGAAGCGCGGATCATCGGCGCGGCGCTCGATCTCGTCGACCGCCGCCTCGGCGTCGTCCTGCGGCACCAGGATGGACGCGCGCAGCCGCGGCTCGACATCGGTGAAGGTCGCGACCTGCCAGTCGTTGAACGCGGTGCACAGCGCCGCCTGCAGGTCCTGGTTGCGCGGCGAATTCGCCTCCAGCAGCGGCTCCAGGATGCCGAACGCGACATCGTTGGGGTCAAGGTGCTGCGTGCGGATCAACTCCACGTCCGACCCCGGCGGGCCGCTTTTCGGCCAAGCGTCGCGCCGGGCGGTCGCCGGCATGAAGCGGGGGTAGTTGCCGCGCGCGGTGTAGATGCCCCGCGTGCCCTTGCCGTACTCGGCCAGGTGCTGGCGCCAGCGGGCGGACAGGAAGGGATCGAGGTCGCGCGCGCTGCCCAGCGCCGGGTGGATGTCGCAGTCGATGATCTTCAGCCGCGTGGCGGCCCGGGCCGGCGTGTCCGGCAGCTCCAGGATCGTGCTCATGCCATGCCCTCCTTCAGCCGCGGATAGGTGGCCAGCGGGTTGTCCACCATGATCTTGCGCCCGAGCTGGTCGGAAATGCCATCGGGCAGCGCGCGCCGACCCTCGAACTGCCAGTGCGGGTAGTCGGTCGAGAACAGCAGCATGTCGTCCGACCCGATCATCTCGACGATCCGGGCCACCGCTTCGGCATCGGGCGCATCGAACGGCTGCACCGTCAGGCGCACATGGTCGCGCAGATACTCGGCCGGCGAACGCTTCACCCACGGCACTTCGGGCCGTACCCCGCGCCAGGTCTTGATCGCGCGCCACAGGAAGGCCGGCAGCCACGACACGCCGCTTTCGATCAGCACCACGCGAAGGCGCGGGAAGCGCACGAACGCGCCTTCGTGGATCAGGCTCAGCAGCTGGTCCTCGAAGCTGCTGCTGTGGCTGACATAGTCCTGGATGTAGTGCGACGACCAGCCGTTCGACGTGGTGGGATGGCGGTGCAGGCTGCCGGCGTGCAGGCCCAGCGGCAGGTCGTGGCGCTCGCACGCCGCCAGCAGCGGGCGGTAGTAGCGGCGCCCCAGCATCATCTCGACGGCCACCGGGATCATCACCTGCACGAAGCGGCGGTCCGGCGCGCGGCGCTCGATTTCCTCCGCGGCCAGTTCCGGGCTTTGCGGCGGCACGAGGATCGAGGCGCGGAAGCGCGGATCGCGGTCGAGGAATTCGGCGGCGACCCAGTCGTTCACCGCCCGGCAGACCGCCGCGCCCATGGTCTCGCTGACCGCGACCTGGCCGCCGGAAAGCGGGTTCAGGATCGCGAACCGCGTGCCGAAGGCATCCAGGGACTGCGCGGCCACCGTGGCGTGATCCGCCGCCGGCCGTCCCTGCGCCGGCCGCCAATCCGCGCGGCAGGCGATCGGCGCGCCGGGCGGATAACTCGCCATCTCCAGCCCGTCGATCCCGCGCGAGACGAAGGCTTCGCGCCAGTAATCGTCCATGAACGGCAGCAGCGCCGGCATCTCCGGCACGCTCGGATGGATGTCGCAGTCGATCGCGCCGGCATATCGGGTCATCGCGTCGCTCCTGCGCGCCTGAGGCTGCGCTGCCAATCCGCGGCCACTGCATCGAGCGCCGCCTTGGCGCTGGTCTGACCCAACAGCGTCTGCGAGATGCCGACGCGCAGCCGCTGTTCCAGGGCCGGCCAGCTCGGCTCCTGCGGCAGGTTCTCGGCGTTCTTCAGCGCCTCGGCGCTGACCGGTGCCCACGGGAAGGCCGCCTGGATCGCCGGATCGTGCAGCACCGACTGGCGCGGCGCCGCATTGCCGCGCAGCATCGACCGGCGCAGCCACTCCTTGCTGGTGGCGAGCTGGATGAACTCCAGCGCCCAGTCCTTGTGTTTGCCGTGCCGCGAGACGCCCATGATCCAGCCGCCCAGCGTCACCTTGCTTTGCCGGATGTCGGTGGCGCCGGGCGCCAGCGCGAAGTGCCATCTTCCGGCCGTGCGTGACAGGGCCGGGTCATTCATCAGCGTGCCATAGGGCGCGAAGGTCGAAACCTTGGCGTAGCGGTCGTTCTGCCCGTTGGCGATGATCTCGTCGAACTCCCAGGTGGTGACTTCGGGTGCGGCGACGCGGTCGCGCAGCAGCAGGCCGGCGTAGAAATCCAGCGCCGCGACCGACTGCTCACTGTTGATGAAGACGTCGCGGGACTTCGTGTTCATGAAGCCGCCGCCGGCCGAGAGCAGATAGGGCCCGAAGCCGCTGACCATCGCCGAGCCCTGCCGGCCGGTGAAGCCGACGCCGAACCGGTCTGGCGCACCGGCGCGGGTGATCGCCTGGGCGGCGGCGCGGAACTCGGCGAAACTCTGCGGCGGGCGCGCGATGTCGGCCGCTTCCAGCACCGGCTTCTGGTAGATCATGATCGGCACGGTGACGCGATACGGGATGCCGATCTGCCGATCGTCGAACTGCGCGAGCTCCTTCACCGAGGGCAGGTAGTCGGCCCAGTCGTAGTCCGGGTTGCGGGCCACCGCGCCGGCGATCAGCCGCTCGTGATCCTCCATGTGCGGCGACAGCCAGGCGGCCATGCCGGGGTTGAACTGGATGATGTCGATCGCGTCCGAGCTGGCGCTGAGTTCGGCGCGGAGCTTCGCTGAAAGCGCATCGATCGGCAGCAGCGTGAAGTCCACCTTGATGCCGTGCAGACGCTCGAACAGCGGGGCCACTTCCTCGACGAAGGTGAAGTGGAAGCGGCCGGCGTTGGTGCCGACGAAGCTGATCCTGGCCGGTCTGGGCTGCGCCAGCGCGGGTCGTGCAAGCGCCGTGGCGCCCAAGGTCGCAAGCGCGGCCCGTCGTGTCATCGCCATGGTGCGTGCTCCCTTGCTTGCCTGTCTCAGCCCTTGACCGCGCCGGAGGACAGGCCGGTGACGAGATGCCGTTGCGCCGCGAAGCCGAACAGCACCACCGGCAGCACGACCAGGACGCCGGCCGCCGCCATCGGGCCCCAGTCGATGCCGGTGTCGCCGCTGGAATAGGCTGCCATCAGCACCGGCAGGGTCCGCGTGGTGTTGCCGGTCAGCACGGCGGCGAACAGGAAATCGTTCCACGCGAGCAGCAGGCTGAGGATCGTCGCCGCCACCATGCCGGGGCGCGCCAGCGGCAGCACGATGCGGCGGAACGCGGCGTAGCGGCTGGCGCCATCCACCCAGGCGCTTTCCTCGAGCTCGCGCGGCAGGTCCTGGAAGTAGCCGCGCATGATCCACACCACCAGCGGCAGGCTGAAGGTGGTGTAGGCGAAGATCACCGACAGGTGCGTGTTAATCAGCCCGGCCTTGTTCAGCAGCACGTACATCGGCACCAGCACCGCCACCGGCGGCAGCATGCGCATCACCAGCAGCGCGAAGAACAGGAAGCCCGAGCCGCGGAACGGGAAGCGCGCGAAGGCGTACGAAGCCGGCACGCCGACGGCAAGCGACAGCAGCACCGCGCCGGCCGAGACCAGCACGCTGTTCATGAAGGCGTGCAGGAAGTCCGCCTGGTGCAGCACCGCAGCGTAGTGCTCGAAGGTTGGCTGCCAGATCAGCAGCGGCGGCTTGGCGAAGGTCTGGATGCGGGTCTTGAGCGAGATGCCGGCGACCCAGGCGAGCGGAAAGACGAACAGCAGCGTCAGCAGCCCGAGCGATGCATAGGCGATTCCAGCGACCGCGATGCGCTGGCGTCGTGCGCTGGGGGGCGCCGCGGCCCGGCTTCTCACAGCGCGTCCTTGCGGCGCAGCGCCAGGATGAACAGCACGCACATGACCAGCGAGATCAGCAGCATCAGCCAGGCCGCGGCGGCGCCCAGGCTGAGATCGAACTGCACGAAACTGACCGTGTAGGTGAAGATCGACAGCAGTTGCGTGGCGTTGGCCGGGCCGCCGCCGGTCATCACGTACACATTCTCGAAGCTGCGGAATTCGAAGATCGTGCGCAGCAGCAGCGCCACCAGGATGTGCCCCTGCAGCAGCGGCAGCGTGACGTGCAGGAAGATCTGCAGCCGGCTGGCCCCGTCGATCGAGGCGGCCTCCGACGGCTCGTGCGGCAGCGAGCGCAGCCCGGCCAGCAGCAGCACGGCGACATAGGGCACGTGCTGCCAGATGTTGACGACCGAGACCGAGAGCATCGCCAGTACCGGGTCGCCCAGCCACAGGACCGGCGCGCCGATCAGATAGTTGATGATGCCGTTCTGCGGATCGAGCAGCAGCTTCCAGCACAGCGCGGCGACGATCGGCGTCATCATCATCGGAATGATCAGCGCGGTGCGGAACAGCCCGATGCCCGGCAGGTCAAGGTTCAGCAGCAGCGCGATGGCCAGGCCCAGCACCAGCTCGACGGCGACGACGGCCAGCGTGTAGGCGAGCGTCCGCACCAGGCTGGCGACGAATTCCGGATCGGTCAGCAGGTCGTGGTAGTTCGCAAAGCCCACGAGGCGCCCGGCGAACAGCGACTGGTCGATGCTCCAGCCGCGGAAGCTGAGGAACAGCGAGAAAACCAGCGGCAGGCCGAAGATGATCGCCATCGCCAGCACCGTGGGGCCGATCGCGAACAGGCCGAAACGCCGGTCGAGCCAGCGGCCGAGCGGTGTCGAGATGCCAACGCCCGCGCTGAACGCCGCCGCCGGCAGCCGCCCGACCGTGCCGGCGTGCGCGCCGTCCATCAGGCGTCCACCACCAGGTAGTCTTCCTCGACCGAGACCGTGATGGTTTCGGCGACAAACGGGCCTTCCGCAAGCACGATTCCGGGCGCGACTTCGACCGTCACCTGCTTCGCCCTGGTACGCTGCGGATCGCACCACGACTTGCCGGTGCGGATGTCGAACTCCCAGCCATGCCAGGGACACCGCACCATCTCGCCGTCGCGGATGATGCGGAACTCGCCGGGTGCATCGCCTATCGCCAGGCCGGTGACGAGGCCTTCGCACAGGCTGGCGCCCTGATGCGGACAGCGGTCCGCCAGGCCGAAAAACTGGCCACCGAGATTGAAGATCGCGATCGGGCGTCCCTGCACCACGACCCGGCGGCGGCTGCCAGGCGGCACTTCGGCGACCGTGGCGACGACGTGCCTGCTCACACTGTCCCCGCGGGGTTATGGATGGCGGCGTGCGCGCCGGCAGTCATGGAGGTCCGTTTCCCTTGCTCGTCGCTCTTCCGGCGACGGCAGTGACGGTAGCGAGGCGGCCATGTCAGAGTCAATAATCCATCTTGTATTTTCCAAAATCTTCCATAAGGTCTTCCGCGATGCAGGAATCGAGCACCGCGCTGAACGCGCCAACCTATGTCCGGCTGCGGGAACGACTGCGGGCTGACATCATTTCCGGCGTCTGGCCGCTCGGTCAGCACGTCACCCTCAGCGACCTCTCGGCGCACTACCAGGTCAGCGGCAATCCGATCCGTGAGGCGCTGCTGCACCTGGAAGGCGATGGCGTCGTCAGCATGCGGATGCACCGCGGCGCGGTGATCCCGGCAGTCGAACGCCGCTTCGTCGAGAACGTCTATGACCTCAACGCCGCGATCTCGGTGATGCTCGTGCGCGATGCGGTGCGGCGACTGACACCTGCCGATCTGGCGGTCATCGACCAGGCGGCAGATGCCTTCGACCAGGCCACCGCAACGGGCGATGTCGTCGCCATGGTCACCGCGAACCGCAGCTTTCACCGCGCCATCAACGCGGTCGCCGACAACCCCCCGGCGCTCGAGGTGCTGCGTGGCCGCCTCAGCCTGATCGACGCGCTGCGCGTGGCCATCGGCTATCACAATGACCGCCTTGCCGAGATCATCGGCCAGCATCGCGAAATCGTCGCGGCGCTGCGCGCGCGCAAGGCCGGCGCCGCTGCTGCCGCGGTCGGTCGGCACATCGACTCCGCGAAGCAGAACCTGCTGCGTCACATGGATGTCAGCCTGGCGGTCGCCGCGCCGACGCCACCCGACATCAGGACACGGCGCAAGGGGCCACGAGCATGAAGATAACCGGCGTCGAGACCTTCCTGATGGCGGCCGGCCCGCCGCAGGGCGCGGGCGGCAGGACCGAAGGCGCCTCCGGCACCATGGCGACCGCAACCGGCCTGCCCTTCGGCACCACGCGCCACTGGCTGTTCATCGAGATCCATACCGATGCCGGCATCACCGGCGTTGGCGAAGGCAGCGGCTGGCCCCTGGTGGTCGAAGCCGCGGTGCGCGACCTGGCGCCGAACCTTGTCGGCGAGGACCCGACGCATATCGAGCGGCTGTGGCTGAAGCTGCGCGGCGCGATGGGCAACCACGGCATGACCGGCACGGTCGGCGGCGGCGCGCTGAGTGCCATCGAAATGGCGCTGTGGGACATCAAGGGCAAGGCGCTGGGCGTGCCGGTGTGGCACCTGCTGGGCGGCAAGGTGCGCGACCGCGTCCGCGTCTATGCCCATGCCAGCACGCCCGACCACGCGAAGGACTGCGTGGCGCTGGGCTACACCGCGCTGAAGACCGGCGGCGTCGCCCGGCCGCTGGAAAAGGTCGCCCAGCTACGCGACGCCGTCGGCCCTGACATCGACATCTGCGTCGATCTGCACGGCCCGCCCGACCTCACGGTCAAGGACGCGATGGTGCTGGGCCGCGAACTGGAAAAATTTCGCCTGCTGTTCTGGGAGGAGCCGGTCTCCTGCGAGAACTGGGATGGCCTGGCGCGGCTGCGCGACACGGTCGCGATCCCGCTCGCCACCGGCGAGCGCATCGCCACCGTGTGGGAATTCCAGCGCCTGTTCGCGCAGGGCTGCGCCGACATCGTGCAGCCCGATACCGGCCGCTGCGGCGGCATCCTGCAGATGCGCAAGGTCGCGGCCCTGGCCGAGGCCGTCTTCGCGACCATGGCGCCGCACTCAGGCTCGCTCGGGCCGATCGCCGAATACGCCGCGCTGCATGTGATGGCCTCGATCCCGAACGCCCTCATCCTGGAACGCTTCTCGCACGACTGGCCGGTGCGCGAGCTGGTCGCGACGCCGCCGGTGCAGGTGGTGGATGGCCACATCGCGGTGCCGGACCGGCCGGGCCTGGGCGTCGAACTCGCGAAGCCCGAGACCCGGCGCTATCCGCCGGGCCACAATGCGGGCCTTCGCCCGGATGCCGGTTCCGGCACCTACGAAGCCGGCACCTTCGGCGAAAGCGTGCAGGTGCAGACCCGCTGGCGCCGCGCCCGCTATTTCGGCGCCTGACGTCGCGCACGCACCAGGAACTCAGCCCATGCCCAGCATCGCGACCGTCGAGGCGCGCAGCGTGCGCATCCCGCTTGCCACCCCGGTCGCGTTCTCGACGCGGCGGATCGAGGCGCGGCACTACACGCTGGTGCGCATCGCCACGTTCGACGGCGTGGTCGGCCACGGCTTCTGTCATGGTGGCGCAAAGTTCGGCGGACTTGCCACGCTGGCCGTGCGCGAACTGATGCGGCCGCTGCTGCTTGGCCGCGATCCGCACTGCACCGAAGCGATCTGGCACGAGATTTTTCTGGACACGCTGCTGAACGGCCGCGCCGGCGCGGTGATGCGGGCGCTGAGCGCGGTGGACATCGCGCTGTGGGACCGCAATGCCCGCAGTGTCGGCCTGCCGCTGTGGCGCTATCTGGGCAGTTTTCAGACCGAAACGGTGCCGGCCTATGCCAGCGGCGGCTATTATACCGGCGGCGGTGCCGAGGACGTGCGGCGCGAGGTGGAAGGCCATGTCGCGGCCGGCTTCGATGCCGTGAAGCTGAAGATCGGCGGCGCGCCCCCTTCGCAGGATGCGGACCGGGTGCGCGTGGCGCGCGAGATCATCGGCCCGGATGGGCTGCTGCTGCTGGATGCCAACAATGCCTGGCGCGATGTCGCCGCGGCGATCAACGCGCTGCGCCCGCTGGTGGAATATGCGCCGTATCTCATCGAGGAGCCGTTCGCGCCGGAGGACTACGAAAGCCACCGGCGCCTGGCCGCCGCACTGCCGCTGACCATCGCTTCCGGCGAGATCGCAGCCGGCCGCTTCGCGCATCGCGAGCTGATCGAGCGTGGCGGCATCACCGTGCTGCAACCCGATGTCGCGGTTTGCGGCGGCATCACCGAATGGCGCCGCATCGCTGCGATGGCGGCCAGCGCGTCGGTGCCAGTGATGTCGCATTCGTTCCACGACATCAACGCGCACCTGATCGCTTCGGTGCCGAACGGCCGCTTCGTCGAGTATTTCCCGGACGATGCCATCCTGCCGTTCCGCCGGATCCTCGATACCCAGCTGCAGGCGCGGAACGGCGCGCTAGTACTGCCCACGACGCCCGGCCTGGGCTTCGGCTTCGATCCGGCCGCGCTGGATCGCTACGCAGTGGATGCCTGGGGGTGACGCGGCCGCGGTCAAGGGGCGGGGGGCGCCTCGCTTTTCGATGAGGTAGGCAGTTGAAAATCGCGCAGATCGAAACGTTCCTGGTCGATCGCTTCCTGTTCCTGGAGATCACCACCGATACCGGCCTGGTCGGGCTGGGCGAGGGCGGCGCCTGGGCCTTCCCGGAAGCCACCGTCGGCGCCGTCGAGCGCTTCAAGGAATACCTGATCGGCAAGGATCCGCTGCTGATCGAGCACCACTGGCAGGCGCTGTACCGCTGGTCGCATTTCCGCGGCTCGGCGATCATGGCGGCGCTGAGTGCCATCGACATCGCGCTGTGGGATATCGTCGGCAAGCACTTCGACGCACCGATCCACGCGCTGCTCGGCGGCAGGCTGCGCCACAAGGCGCGCGCCTACTACCACGTGTTCGGCGAGACCAAGCAGGACCTGTTCGACGGCGTCCAGCGTGCGCGCGAGGCCGGCTTCACGGCGGTCGGGCACCTCACCCCGTTCCTCGATTCGCCGCGCACCGAACCCTACTATGAAGCGCATGCCCGGAAGCTTGGCGATGCCATCGAGACCGTGCGGCGCTATCGCGAGATTGCCGGGCCGGATGTGGATCTGTGCATCGAGATCCATCGCCGCATGACGCCCTATGAGGCCATCCAGTTCGGCCGCGCCATCGAGCCCTTTCATCCGCTGTTCCTGGAAGACCCCGTCACGCCGGACAATTTCGACGAGATGGCCGAGGTTGCCGGCAAGATCGGAATTCCCATCGCCACCGGCGAGCGGCTGACCTCGGTGTGGGAATTCCAGATGCTGCTGGCGCGCAAGGCGGCGCAGATGGTGCGGCCCGATGTGTGCCTGGTCGGCGGCATCACCGGTGCCCGCAAGATCGCCGCCCTGGCCGAGGCCGCCCATGTCGGCGTGGTGCCGCACAATCCGCTGAGCGCGGTGTCCACCGCCGCCTGCCTGCAGATCGCGGCGACCGCGCCGACCTTCGTGCTTCAGGAACTGCCCGCCGATACCTGGAGCGACCGGCACGACAAACGGCCGGCGTTCGATGAACTGTTCATCGGCGCGCCGGCGCATGACGGCCGCGGATACCTGGCGATCGGCGACGCGCCAGGCCTCGGCATCGCGTTGCGGCACGACGCGATCGCGCGGTTTCCCTATCGGCCGCGCCGGCCGGACACACGGTTGCACGTGGATGGCTCGGTGGTGGATCAGTAGCGGCGCGGCGCTGGGATCAGCGCGTCACTCGGGCCTGATCGACGCGCGGTCGGCCAGCGCCTTCCACTTGGTCACGTCGTCGCGGATGCGCTGCGCGAAGGCCTCCGGCGTGGACACCACCAGCTCACCGCCGATCGCGCCGACGCGCTCGCGCAGTTCGGCATTGTCGCGCAGTTTCACCAACTCCCTGTGCATGCGCTCGAGGATCGGCTGCGGCGTGCCGCGCGGTGCCAGCAGGCCGTTCCACGCGGCGGTTTCGTAGCCGGCGACGCCTGCTTCCTGCATGGTCGGCACCTCCGGCAGCATCGGGCTGCGCTGCGCGGTGCTGATCGCCAGGGCGCGCAGTTCGCCCGCGCGGATGAACGGCATCAGGTTGGTCAGGTTGCCGAACAGCACCGGCGCATCGCCCGAAATCGCCGCCTGCGCCATCTGCTGCGTGCCGCGATACGGCACGTGCTGGATGTCGAGTTGCTGCATGTGCTTCAGCAGCTCCATGCCGAGATGGTTCGAGGCGCCGATGCCGCCCGAGGCATAGTTCAGCTGCCCCGGCCGCGCGCGGATCCAGGCGAGCAGCTCGCCGACGCTGTTCACCGGCAGCGTACGCGGATTGACCACCAGCACGTTGGGCCCGACCACGACCAGCGCGATCGGGTCGAACGCCGTGGTGAGGTCATAGGGAAGATCGCGATAGATGGCGGCGTTGATGCCGTTCGATCCGGCATTGCCGAACAGGAAGCTGTAGCCATCCGGCGTGGCGCGGAAGGCGGTTTCCACGCCGAGCCTGCCGCCCGCACCTGGGCGCAGGTCGATCACGATGGGCTGCCCCAGCGAGGCCTGAAGATGGCTCGCGAGAAGCCGGGCGATCGTGTCGTTTCCGCTGCCGGGCGCGTCCGGCAGGATCCAGCGGACCGGCCGGGTCGGCCAGGTCGGCTGTGCTGCCGCCTGGGTCGCGGCGAGCATGCCCGTCAGGAAAGTTCTACGCCGCATGTCGGTTCTCCCACGGACACCAGACGACTGGGCCGTCGGCGGCTTCGCGCCCACCAGCGGCTGTTCGCTCTTTACCATATGGATTTTGGAAAATACAAGATACACCGATGTCGCGCGGTGCCTCCGCACCGAGCGGGAACCGTACAAGCCGGGCGCGAACGCGATCCGCCCGCAGGAGAGCACGACGATGAAGAAGGCACTGCGGGCACTCGGCCTCCTGCTCGCGCTGGCCACCCCGGCCATGGCGGCGGAGCTGCCGACCGGCACCATCCGCGTGGTCACCGGCTATGCGCCCGGCGGCAGCAGCGACCTGATCGCGCGCCTGATCGCCGGCCGGCTTTCCGAAACCACGCGGCGCAGCTTCATCGTGGACAACCGCCCGGGTGCCGCCGGCACGCTGGCGCTGTCTTACGTCGCGGAAGCCGCGCCGGATGGCCGCACCATCATGCTGGGCGAGAATGGCGCGCTGGTCACCGCGCGCACCTCGATCGCCAACCTGCGGCACGATCCGCAGCGCGACCTGGCCCCGATCACCCTGGCCGCGCATCAGACGGTGGTCATCGCCGTCCGGCCGGGCTTCGCCGACAGCCTGCCAGCGCTGATCGCGCGCGCCCGTGCCACGCCCGGCGGGGTCACCTATGGCTCGGTCGGTACCGGCAACCCGATCCATCTGTTCGGCGAGGATCTCGGCCGCCGGGCCGGCATCGAGCTGCTGCACGTGCCGTATCGCGGCGGCGGCCCGCTGATGAACGCGATGCTGGCGGGCGAAGTGGATGTGAGTTTCTTCTCGATCGCGGTCGGGCTGGGCCAGTTCCGCGACGGCCGCCTGGTGCCGCTGGCGGTGCTGGACGCGCAAAGCCACCCGGCGCTGCCGAACGTGCCGCCCGCCGCGCTGACCGTGCCCGGCTTGTACGGCAGTTTCTGGTTCGGCCTGCACGCCCCGGCGGCGACCGCGCCCGCCCTGCTGGACGCCTTCAACCAAGCCGCCGTCGCCGCCTTGCGCGAGCCAGCCTTTGCCGCCCAGCTGGCCGAACGCGGCTTCCGCGTCGAGGCCAGCACGCGCGACGCCTATCGCGACTTCCTGGCCGCCGAGACCATCCGCTGGGCCGAGGTCTCGCGTGCCGCCGGCGTCACCCCGCAATGAGTCCGGCGGCCGCGTTTCCAGCAGGCAGTTGCGACAGCCACGTCCACGTCTTCGGCCCGCCTGGCTTGCACCCCACCGCGGTCGATCCGGCCTGGGACGCGCCGAATGCCGGCGTCGAGCGCCTGCTGGCGGTGCATGCCTCGCTTGGCATCGCCCGCGGCGTGCTGGTGCAGCCAAGCGTCTATGCCACCGATCATCGCGCGATGGTGCGCGCGCTCGGTATCGCCGGTCCGGGCTACACCGGCTGCATCACCGCCAAGGGCGTGATCGAGGCCACGGATGCCGAGCTTGCCGCGCTGCATGCCGCCGGTGTGCGCGGCGGCCGGTTCAGTCGGCCGGGGCTGGCTTCGTCCGTCGCCGCCGACGTCATTCCCCGCGCCCTCGCGCGGCTGGCCGAGCTCGGCTGGTACGCCAAGCTCCAGCCCGACCCGCGGCACTTTGCCGACATGATCGCGCCGTTCCACGAGACGCGGGTGCCGCTGCTGATCGACCATATGGGCCGGCCACGGCTGGGCGATGGCGAGGATGATGCGAATCTGCGCGCCACGCGGCATTTGCTCGCCGACCGCGGCGCGTGGCTGTTGCTGAGCCTTGCCGACCGCATCTCGGTGGCGGGGCCGCCCTGGGACGACGTGGTGACGGTGGCAAGCGCGCTGATCGAGCTCGCGCCGGGACGCGTGCTGTGGGGCAGCGACTGGCCGCATCTCGGCCACCAGGGCGCCGCGCCGTCCGACCTCGCCCTTGCCGAACTGCTCGCGCGGATGGCGCCCGACGCCGCCTTGCGCCAGGCCATCCTCGTGGACAATCCCGCACGGTTGCTCGGCCCGGCGCGTTGCTGAAAGAGCCCGTGAACGCGGCCGACGGCAGCCCCCCCTCGGCGCGGCGTCAGAGCCGCCGGCAGTGCAGACGGGGCAGACAACGGCCGGTGGTGCGCCGCGTGACGGCGTCGAGGACAGTCAGCACCGCTGCTCCAGCGCCTTCATGTGATTGCTGATGATGGCGGTCGAGATGTTGGGATCATGGGGTGGCCCCCATGAAACCGGACATGCGGCTTGGTTGGCTGGGTGGTGTGCGATGAACTCCCGCGGCGCGGCGCGATGCGCGCGATCCGTTCGCCTGGCCGGTGCCGTTCGATGCCACGGCCGCGCGCCGCGCAGGCTGCATGGGTTGCGTGTCGCCGTGTCATCGTCGCTGGGCACGGCGACGCTGCCGGACGAGGAGACGCAGGCGGCGGTGGCGGCAGCCGGCGCCACGGTGACGGCGGCCGATCCGGCCTGGCGGGCCGATCCCGCCACGCCCTTTGCCGTGTTCTGGGCGGCGACCTATGCCGGCTTCCTGGATGCCATGCCGGCCGAGCGTGCGGCGCACATGATACCGCCGCTGCACCGTATCGCCGCGCGCGGCCGGCGCATCGACATCCTGGCCTATCACGGCGCGCTGACACAGCGGCCTGCGATCACTGCTGCCGCGCATGACGTCTTCCAGCGCTTCGACCTGATGCTTCGCCTGGTGATGCCCGCACCCGCCTTCAACCTCAAGCGAGGTGCCGGATGACTGGCGCTGGTGCCCCGATACCTAAATGTCCAACCTCACGGGCCAGCCGGCGCCGTCGGTACCCGCCGGTTTCTCGCGCGGGGGCCTGCCGATCGGCGTGCAGCTTGCCGGCGCGACGGGCAGCGAGGCGGTGTTGCTTTCGGCTGCTGCCGAGATCGAGGCGGCGCCGGGGCTGGTCGCGCACAGGCCCAGCATGCTGGCGGGGCGCTGAAGCCGTTTCACCGCAGGCGCGTGCGGCGAAACGGCTCCATGTCTTTGCCTGGTCGCGTTTGTCCCTGCCGTCAGGCGATTCCGCCTGACTTGAAAACGCGCTACACGAAGGTCAGCAGCCGCCGCGGATTATCCACCATGATCGCCCTGATCTCGGCTGCGGTGAAGCCGCGCTTCAGGGCGCGCGGCAGCACCCGCTTGTGGATATGCGCGAAGCCCCAGCCGCCATGCGACGTGAAGTGGCTCAGGTGGCAGATATCGTGGCTGATCACGATCTGGGAAAGATGCCCGCGGTCGATCAGCTTGCGGATGTCGCGCAGGCGCTGGATGTCGTTCGGCATGTCGAAATCGGCATGCGCGTAGTAGGTGGCCTCCTGGCCGAACAGGTCCCATTCCAGCACCACGCCGGTGTCCGCCAGCGCGAACAGGCGGTCGTCGTCGCCGATGGTGCGGTCGATGTGGTCGATGATGGTGCGCGACAGGTCGCAGTTCTCCGCGCGCAGGAACTCCACGAGCATCATCGGGTGGTCGGGCACGCGTGCGGGATGGATGGTCAGCGCCGCGCCGGTTTCCTGCATCGCCACCACCGCACCCTGCAGGCAGAGCTTTTCTCGCCCGGTCCAGGGCCACTGGCAGCCGATTTCCCCCACGATGCCCGCCCGCACATCCGTGCCCCAGGCGCCCAGCTGCACCTGCGCGATCATCTCCTTGGCGAAGGCATCGGCTGACCGGTTGCGGTTGTCGGTGTGCTGGTACTGGTCCACGTACCAGCCGCACCCCATCACGATGTTGCACCCGGTGTTGCGCGACACCTGGGCCAGGCCGTCCGGGTCGGGCTTCAGGCCGCCGATGGTCAGTTCCACGATGGTGCCGCAGCCGGCCGCATGCGCCTCGGCCACGGCGGTGCTGGCGACTCCGACATCGCGGTTGCGCACATTGTCGGCGGTGGCGACCTCGCTGTTCGCCAGGCCCCACCACTGGGCCAGCGGCATGCCTGGCGGCAGGGGCGGGCGGTCAGGCGGGTTCAGGTCCCACAGCAGGTGTTCGTGCATCAGCACGTCGCCCAGCGTGGCGGGATCGACCAGGCCCAGCACGGTCTGGGCCTTGCCCTTCATGTCACTGCGGGTCGGCATGGTTTCAAGCCCGGCGCACGTTCCACGGATAGGGCGCGGTGCCCGGCAGCACGCCGGTCAGGCCGCGATAGGCGGTGCGGATCTGGAACTGCCCCAGCGGCACGGTGCTGACCTGGTCCATGGCTTCCGCGTTCATCGCCAGCGCGATGCGCTTGGCCTCGGTCGGGTTCGGCGCCTCGATCCATTCCTGCAGCAGGGCCTCGTTCTTCTGGCTGCTGAACCAGCCGAACCAGCCGGCATCGCCGGCGCCGCGCAGCAGGTTGTTGGCCACCGGCGTGATCAGCGAGATGCCGGGCCACCAGGTGTGGAAAACGCTCCAGCCGCCGCGCTCGACCGGCTCCTTGCTGGCGCGGCGCTGCACCACCGTGCCCCAGTCGGTTTCCACCAGCTCGGCGTTCAGCCCCAGCCGGCGGAACAGGTCGAAGGTCACGCGGCCCAGCGGCGCGATGGTCGCGAAATCGGTGGGGTTGATGATCACCACCTTTTCGTTGTTGTAGCCGCTTTCGCGCACCAGGGCGCGCGCCGCTTCCAGGTTGCGCGGCGCCATCATGCGCGCCGCCCCCGGCCCGGCTTCGTCGTACAGCGGCAGCCCCTTGGTGAACAGGCTGTAGTTGGTGTTCCACAGGCTGCGGTCGGTGCCGACATTGGCCTGCATGTAGTCTTCCTGGCTGACCGCCATCTGCACCGCCTGGCGCAGCTTCAGGTTGTTGAACGGCGGCTGCAGGTGGTTGAACCGCGCAATGCCCAGATAGTTGGTCTGATCCAGCGGCGCGATGGTCATGCCGCGCACGCGGGCCAGGGTGGGCAGCAGGTCGACCAGCGGCTGTTCCCACCAGTCCACTTCGTTGTTCTGCAGCGCCGCGCTGGCGGTGGCGGGATCGGGGATGATGTTCCATTCGATCCGGTCGAAATGCGCGACCTTGGCGCCGGTCTGCCAATCCGGCTGCTCCTGGCGCGGCACGTAGCGATCGAACTTCTGATAGACCACGCGCGAGCCCGGCACGAATTCGCCCTGCACGAAGCGATAGGGACCGCTGCCCACCATCTCGGTGACCGGCTGGAAGGCATCGGTCTTCGCCAGGCGCTCCGGCATCACCAGGCCGCAATTGGCGGTGGGCTTGGCAATGGCGTCCAGCAGCAGCGCGAAGGGGCGCTTCAGCTTGATTTCCACGGTGCGGTCATCGGCCACGCCCCAGCTGTCCACGCGGCTGTCGGCGATCTGGCCGAACACATCGCGCTTGGCCCAGCGCGCCAGGCTTGCTGCCGCGTCGCGCGCCAGCACAGGTTCGCCATCGTGGAAGCGCAGGCCGTCCCGCAGCCTGATCCGCACGGTCCTGCGATCGTCCGAGATCGTGTGGCCCTCGGCCATCTGCGGCTTCGGCACCTGGTCGGCGCCCACGGCGTACAGCGTGTCGAACACGTGGTAGCCATGGTTCTGCGTGACCGCGGCGGTGGTCACCACCGGGTCCAGCACGGTCAGGTTGGCCTGCGGAATGAAGCGCAGCGGGCGCACCCCCTGTGCGATCGACGGCGCGGACAGGGAAGCAGCCATGGGTGCGGCGGCGGCACCGGCCAGCAGCGAACGGCGCTTGATCATCGTTTTTGTCTCCCCAGACGTTATGTTGGACCGGACTGTCGCGCGAAGCCGTGCCCGCAACAAGGCCATGCAGCAAGGGCGCGCGATGGCCAGGGCGCGCCCAGCCGGATACGCTACGTGGGTGCGCATCCTGTCGTGGCTGATCGTCCTGCTGCTGGCCCTGGCGCCGCCCGGGCAGGCCGCCGATCGCTTCGCCGTGCCGACCGGCGCCTATTGGGCGGCGCCGCCCGAGGGCTGGAACGGCCGCGCCGCGCTGCCGGCCACCCTGTTCCTGCATGGCGCGGGATCGAGCGCCGGCGAGATGCTGGATTACCCGGGCATGCGGGCTGCCTTCAACGCGGCGGGCGTGCTGCTGGTGGCGCCCGACGGCATTGATCGCGGCTGGGCCTCGCCCGGGTCGCCCCGCGGCGGCGCGCGCGACGAGGTGGCGTTCCTGGACGCGGTGATCGCCGACCTGAAGCGGCGCTTCCCGATCGATGCGGGCCGCGTGCGCGTGGCCGGCTTCAGCCTGGGGGCGTCGGCGGCGCTGGACTATGCCTGCGCGCGGGGCGGCCAGGTGCAGGCGGTGCTGACGGTCGCCGGCGTGTTCTGGACGCCGATGCCCACGCGCTGCGAAGGGGGTGCCACCAACTGGCTGCACATCCATGGCACGGCGGATGCCACCTTCCCGCTGGCCGGGCGCATGATCCGTGACCGCTGGCGCCAGGGCAACACGCTGGGCGCCATCGGCATGGTGGCGCGGTCGTGGCAGTGCGGCCTGCCGGAAGCGGCGCCCGCACTGGGCGACGCGGCCTGCGAACGCCAGCCGGGCTGCGGCGGCGCCCAGGTGGTGCGGGTTTGCCTGCATGCCGGCGGGCATGAGCTGCGCGCCGAATGGCTGAGTGACTTCCATCGCTGGGCCGAAGCGGTATTCGCCGCGCGCGTTCCCGGATAGGTTTCGCCGCATGAGCACCGAAGGCTTCGACCGGCGCGCCGTGACCCGCGCGCTGCTGGATGATCGCGGCACCATGCTGGTGGTCTCCGGCCTGGGCAGCGCCGCCTGGGACATTTCTGCCGCCGGCGACACGCCGCTGAACTTCCCGCTCTGGGGCGCCATGGGCGGGGCGGTGCCGATCGGCCTGGGCATCGCCTTGGCGCAGCCCAGCCGCCGCGTGCTGGTCATCACCGGCGACGGCGAGATGCTGATGGGAATCGGCGCGCTGGCCACCGCTGCCGTGCAGCGGCCAAAGAATCTCGCGGTGTGCGTGCTGGACAATCGCCGCTATGGCGAGACGGGCGGCCAGGAGAGCCACACCGGCGCGGGCGTCGATCTGGTCGGCATCGCCGCCGCAAGCGGTTTTCCCGTGGCGCTTGGCGTGGGGCCGAACGGCGACCTGGCGGCCGCGCTGGCGGCGTTGCGCGAAGCCCCCGGCCCCGTGTTCGCCAGCATCGCCGTGTCGTCCGACCCGGTGCCGCTGGTGCTGCCGCCGCGCGATGGCGCCACGCTGAAGGACCGGTTCCGGGCCGCGCTGGGCGTGGCATAGCACCCGCCTTGGCTGAAGCCCGACCGACCGACCGGCCGCTGCGTGGCGTCGCGTTCCAGATGGGCGCGATCCTGTGCTTCGTGCTGATGGACGTGTCGATCAAGGTCTCGGTGGCCGACCTGCCGGTGCCGCAGGTGATCTGGGCGCGCTTCGTGGTGCACATGGCCACCGTGGCGCTGGTGGTGCGCCTGGCGGGGCGGCGCATTCCGCCGGTGTCGAAGCGCCCTCTCCTGCAGATCCTGCGCAGCGTCGTGCTGGCGGCCTGCAACATCACCTTCAGCATCGCGATCGCGCATGTGCCGCTGGCGGAAGCCACCAGCATCGGCTTCCTCAGCCCGCTGTTCACGCTGCTGCTGGCCGCCACCGTGCTGAAGGAGCGCATCGGCTGGCGCGCATGGGCGGCGGTGGCGCTTGGCTTCCTGGGCGTGCTGGTGATCCTGCGGCCGGGGCTGGGGGTGACGCACCCGGCGGCCTTTCTGGTGTTGGGCACGGCGGCGCTGTTCGCGGTCTATGCGATTCTCACCCGCCACCTGGCGCAGTTCGACGACAGCCTGACCACCATCTTCCACACCGGGCTTGCCGCCACGGTGGTCACGGCGGTGGCGGTGCCGTTCTTCTGGGTGACGCCCGATGCCAGGGGGTGGGCGCTGCTGGGGGTGATCGGCATGCTGGGCGGCATCGGCCACTATCTGATGATCCTGGCCTATACGGCCGCGCCGGCCAGCCTGCTGGCGCCCTTCACCTACGTGCAATTGCTCTGGGCGGCGTTGTTCGGCTGGCTGGTGTTCGGCGACCGGCCCGACCTGTTCACCTGGGCGGGTGGGCTGGTGATTGCCGCCGGGGGGCTGCTTTCGCTGGGAGCGAAACGACCCGCCCCGGTTGCGCCTGCAACCAGGGGGGAGTAAGCGGGTTCTCAATGGTCATGGGGATCGACGCCACTCATCCGGCAAAGCCGCTCGACGCGGCCTCGGTCCGGGCTGCCTATCGCCGATGGGCCGGCGTGTACGACACGGTGTTCGGCGGCATTTCCGCCCCCGCCCGCAGGCGCGCCGTGGCCGCGGCGAATGCGTTGCCGGTGGGGCGCGTGCTGGAAGTGGGCGTGGGCACGGGCCTTGCCCTGCCGTTGTATCGCCCCGACCTGGCCGTGACCGGCATCGACCTGTCCACCGAGATGCTGGCCGAGGCGCGCAAGAAGGTGGCCGACCAGGGCCTGTCCAACGTCGAGTCGCTGCTGGAGATGGACGCGCAGGACCTGGCGTTCCCCGACGCGCATTTCGACGCCGCGGTGGGCATGTTCGTGGCGTCCGTGGTGCCGGATGCACGCGCCATGCTGGCCGAGCTGGGCCGCGTGGTGCGGCCTGGCGGCACCATCCTGTTCGTGAACCATTTCCGTGCCGCCGGCGGCCCGCGCTGGGCGATCGAACGCACCATGGCACCGTTCAGCCGCAGGCTGGGCTGGCACCCGGATTTCGCCATGGAAACGCTGCTGGCCGGCAGCCGCATGCAGGTGCTGGGCAACGATCCCTGCCCGCCCTTCGGCGTGTTCACGCTGCTGCGGCTTTCCAACCGCACCTGAAACGTTTTACGCGGCCGCGTTTCGCCCTGTAGGCTTGCGCCCATGGCGACGATCCGCCCGAAAACGCTGCGCATCAGCGACGACGGGATCGTCGAGCTTGCCGGCATGTTCCGGCTGATGAGCGATCCCACGCGGCTGCGCATCATCCTGGCGTGCCTGACCGAACCTGCCAGCGGCGGCGACATGGCAAGCCGGCTGCAACTTGTCCGGATGGCAAGCCGGCTGCAACTTGTCCGGCATCGGCGGTCATCGCGGGGGATCCTCCCAGGGTGGCATGCAGCAGGGCGGCGACGCCATGTCCTCAAGCCCGATGGCCGTGAAGGCTTCCACCGCATGGCGACGCCGCGGGCTCAGGGGCTCCGATGGCAGCGTGACCCGCTGGTCGATCGCAGGCAGGGCGTCGCGTTCCGCGATCGATGTAACCGTCGCGCCGAGGTCGCGCAGAAGCCCGTCGTGCATGCCATAGATCCAGCCGTGCAGGTGCAGTTCCACCCCGCGCGCCCAGGCGCCCTCGACGATCGGCGTCGCGGCCACGCGTCTGATCTGCATCTCGACATTGAGTTCGCACAGGCGATCGAACTGCTGCTGCGTGCCGCCCATCCGGTCGAACACGCGGCGATGCTTGCGGTAGAACATCGAAAGCGGCTGGAGCCAATGATCCACCAGCGCGCCGCGTTCGTCCGCCATTGCTCGCTGCACGCCGCCGCAGCCGTAATGTCCCGTAACGATGATGTGCCGCACCTGCAGGACATCGATGGCGTATTCCAGCACCGCGAGGATGTTCATGTCGCTGGTGTGGACGATGTTGGCGATGTTCCGATGCACGAAGACCTCGCCGGGATCGAGCCCCAGCACGTCATTGGCCGTGATGCGACTGTCCGAACACCCGATCCACACGTAGCGGGGCGCCTGTTGCTCCGAGAGCCGCCGGAAGAAGGTGGGGTCCTGTTCCGTCTTGCGCTCGGCCCAGGCGACGTTGCGGTCGAACAGGTGATCGAGGCTGGTCATGCGCCCGCCACGCCGCGGCGCGCCTTCATGCCCCGGCTTATCGCCTTCATGTCGGACCGCGTCAGGCGAATGCGCGCCAGCGCAAGCACAACGCCGTTCTCCAGCGCGAGGTGGCGAAGCTCGCTCGCGGCGTAGGCCTGCATCGCCTCGGCGGCGGCAGCGTCGATGTGCACGGGATCGGCAGCCGGCCGGGCGGACAGCGCTTCCATGATCGTGTCGGCCATCGCGGCCCCCTGGCGGTGTTGCTCGCCGAGACGCGCCAGCGTGATGCCCAGTCCATCCGCCGGTAGGGATCGGCGCCGCAACGCGGGATAGAGGTCGAGATCCTCATCCTCGTGATGCTGGCGAAGGTCGCCCGCCAGATAGGCGGTCATCCTGTCGGCTTCGGCCCGCTTCACCACTCGTTCTGTCGCGAAGCGGCGGAGCACGGCGCAGATCGCGCGCTGCCGCAGATGCGCGGCCAGCACATAGGCCAGCGGCTCATCGAGCAGAGCGAACGGGGGCGGGTCGGTATCATCCCGGAGCATCACCCGACCCACCCCTGCCGCAGCCACAGCCCGACGGGACCGCGGATCCCGCAGCGTCCTGCTTCAGCGACCAGCGCAGCATGTGTTCGAGCGCGGTGCGTGCTGCATCCCCGTTGCGCTCGATGGACGTCATCAGGGCCAGCCAGTCCTCGCCCGACGCGTCCCTGGCGAAGCGCCTTGCGGCACCGCAGGCATAGTCCGCGGGGCTTTCATCGTAGAGCGCCCCCATGTCCCGGACCTGCGCCAGAAGGGCGATGTCGCCGATCGCCTCGATGGCCTCGGCCGAATCGGCTGCGCGGCCCAGGCGGTGGAGGATGGTGCCGAGCAGCATGGCATCACCTCACTGGACCAGCGGCGACGACGCTGCTGCCAGGTCAATGCCCTGGATGTCGGCGCGGCCGGCAAGGATCGCGACATACTGCCGGATCGCCACGCGGCGCACCTTCTCGCCCATCCACTCCGCGATACGCGCGTGGACAAGTCTGAAAGGCAGCTCACGCCCTTCGATGCGACGGTCGAGCGCCACGATGTGCACGCCAAAGCGCGTCCGCACCGGCTCAGCGTGAACCGTGCCGACCGTCATGCCCGCGAGGGCTTCCTCGAATTCCGGCACGGTCTGCCCGGGGCCGATCTGTCCCAGGCTGCCCCCGGTCTTGCCGGAGGGACAGGCGGAGTGGGCCAGGGCCAGCGCCGCGAATTCGCCGGGCTCCCGCATGAGACGCGCCAGAAGCGCCTGTGCCACGGCCGGGCCATCAGGCCGCTTCGCGGGCAGCAGGATGTGCCGGGCCTCGTGGAGTTCCGGCGTGCGGAAGCGGCGCCGGTTCTGTTCGAAGAAGCGGCGGCAGGCGGCCGCGTCGGCTTCGGGCGTTTGCACCTCGCGCTGGATCAGCGCGCGGACCAGCGCCTCCTCCTCGGTTTCGCGGCGGCCCTCGCCGTCGCTGGCGGGTTCGGCCGGGATGGCCAGGCGACGGGCCTCCTGCAGGAGCAGTTCCCGCACCACCAGCGCGGCCGAGGCCGCTTTCATGGCATCGAGCGGCTTGGCGGCCGGATGGTGCTGCGTTTCCTGCGCGATGGCGGCGCGCGTGATCACCACGCCGTTCACGCTGATCGTCTGGCGGCTCGCGGGCGGCGCGGGTCTCGCCGCGCAGGCGGATGTGGTGCTCATCGGATTCACTCCGCCGCCTGCCGGGGCACGATGCGCCGCCGGCTGCGCACCACCTGGTAGCCACGCCGCCCCAGATACCAGACCGGCGCCGACCACACGTGCACGAGGCGCGAGAACGGAAAAATGAGGAAGATGGTCATGCCCAGCACAAGATGCGCGAGGTAGGGAAAAGCGAGCCCCTGCAGCGTCTTCGCGTCGAGCGGCTGTAGCGTGAGAATGCCCTGCGCCCAACCCGCCAGCGTGAGCATCACCGACCCATCGGCATGCGCGAGGGAGAAGGGCAGCGTGAGCAGGCCGAGCGAAAGCTGCACCCAAAGGATGATCAGCACCGCGAGGTCCATGTAGGTGGACGTCACGCGGATGCGCGCATCGTACAGCCGGCGATGCAGCAGGAGCGACAGCCCGACGAAGCAGATTACCCCCGCGAGCCCGCCGGCGGTGACGGCGATCAGTTGCTTCTGCTCGACGGTGATGAACAGCGTGTAGATGGCCTTCGGCGTCAGCAGCCCCGCCGCATGGCCCAGGAACAGAAACAGGATGCCGCCGTGAAAAAGGTTCGAACCCCAGGCGAGCTGCCGCTTGCGCAGGATCTGACTGGAACTGGCGCGCCAGCTGTACTGCTCTCGGTCGAAGCGGATCAGGCTGCCCAGCAGGAAGGCCGTCAGCGCCACATAGGGATACCAGACGAAGAGGATGTGGAAGATGGCGTCGCGCATGATGGCTTCTCCTCAACCAGCGCTGCGATGGGTGATGATGGTCCTGGGCCGCTGGCCCGGCGGGGGCTCCAGCCCCGGCGCGGGGCGGCCGGCCTGGCGCAGCTTCGCCGCGAGGGCATCGGTGCCGCAGGCGGCGGAACCCGGTCCGAACGTGACCTCCTCCTCCTCCCAGGCGGCATCCAAGGCTTCCAGGTCGTCGGGTTCCGGGTCGGGCTCGGCGCGCAGCGCCGCAAGCGCCGCGGTGTCGAGTTTCGCGCACGACAGCGACGTGAGGGCTGCGAAGATGGCCTCATAGGGTGAGGAGCGTTTTGCCAGGCGTTCCCGCAGCGCCGCGAAGACATGGCCGGGCTGGCCGATCAACTCGATCGCCTCGGCGGGTGCGCGGGTGGCAGCGTATTCGAGGAACAGCGGCAGGAAGTCCGGCAGTTCCGTCGTGGTGGGCGTGAAGCCGCCATCCTCATAGACCTTGATCAGGTCCACCATGGCCTGGCCGCGGTCGCGGCTTTCACCGTGCACGTGCTCGAACAGATGCAGCGAGAGCGAGCGCGTGCGGTCGAACAGCAGGATGTAGCGTTCCTGCGCGTCGTACAGGTCGTGTGCGGCGAGATCGGCGATGAACGCGCCCACCGCCGCGCGCTGGCGCTTCGGCAATACACCCTCGCGATCCAGAACGGCACGCAGTTCGGCGGCGGCGCACACCAGTTCCGGCGTCGGGTAGGTCAGCAGCGCGGAGAGCACCTTGAGCGTGCGCATCACAGCGCCCCCATCCTCGGCTTGTCGCTCTTCAGCTTGATGCCGCCGAACAGGTTGCCCGACTGCTCGCTCGGCGCGCAGCCGTCGCCGAAGGAGAAGCCGCAATGGCCGCGCATCTCATAGGCATCCTCTGTCACCTCGCGATGCGCGGTCGGGATCACGAAGCGGTCCTCGTAATTCGCGATCGCCATGATGTGGTACATCTCCTCGATCTGCGCGCCGGTCAGGCCGACCTTGCGTGCGATCGTCTCGTCGATAACGCCATCAACGGTCTTGGCACGCATGTAGGCGCGCATCGCCAGCATGCGTTCCAGTCCGGTCGCGACCGGGGCCTCGTCGCCAGCTGTCAGCAGGTTTGCGAGATACCGCAGCGGAATGCGCAGTGAGCGGATATCCGGCATGTCGCCATCGGTGCCCATCTGCCCCGCTTCCGCCGCAGCCGTGATGGGCGAGAGCGGCGGCACGTACCAGACCATCGGCAGGGTCCGGTACTCGGGATGCAGCGGGAAAGCGACCTTCCACTCCATCGCCATTTTCCACACCGGCGAGTGGCGCGCCGCTTCCAGCCAGGAATCGCTGATGCCATCGGCCCGCGCCCGGGCGATCACCGCCGGGTCGTTCGGGTCGCAGAAGATGTCCATCTGCGACCGGTAGAGATCCTTCTCGTCGGCCACGCTTGCCGCCGCCTCGATGCGGTCGGCGTCGTAGAGCACCACGCCGAGATAGCGGATGCGGCCGACGCACGTCTCCGAACACACGGTCGGCTGGCCTGCCTCGATGCGCGGGTAGCAGAAGATGCACTTCTCGGATTTGCCCGAGGACCAGTTGTAGTAGATCTTCTTGTACGGGCATCCCGAGACGCACATGCGCCAGCCACGGCACTTGTCCTGATCGATCAGGACGATGCCATCCTCCTCGCGCTTGTAGATCGCGCCGGAAGGGCAGGCCGCCGCGCAGGCCGGGTTGAGGCAATGCTCGCACAGCCGCGGCAGGTACATCATGAAGGTGTTTTCGAACTGCCCGTACATCTCTTTCTGGATGCCCTCGAAGTTCACGTCCTTCGAGCGCTTGGCGAATTCGCCGCCCAGGATCTCCTCCCAGTTGGGACCCCACTCGATCTTCTCCATCCGCTCGCCGGTGATGAGCGAACGCGGGCGCGCGGTCGGGAAGGCCTCCAGCTCCGGCGCCTTCTGCAGGTGCTCGTAGTCGAAGGTGAAGGGTTCGTAGTAGTCGTCGATCTCGGGCATGTTCGGGTTGGCGAAGATATTCGCCAGCACGCGCCACTTGGCCCCGATGCGCGGCACGATCCTGCCGCTGCGCTTACGGTTCCAGCCGCCCTTCCACTTCTTCTGGTTTTCCCAGTCCTTGGGGTAGCCGATGCCCGGCTTGGTCTCGACGTTGTTGAACCACGCGTATTCCATGCCCTCGCGATTGGTCCACACGTTCTTGCAGGTCACCGAGCAGGTGTGGCAGCCGATGCACTTATCGAGGTTGAGCACCATGGCGATCTGCGCGCGGATCTTCATGCCACTTCTCCCGTGACCAGCGTTGCGTCGGCGTGCGGGCGTTCCAGCCAGTCGATCGCCGTCATCTTGCGGACGATGACGAACTCGTCGCGGTTGGTGCCGATCGTGCCGTAGTAGTTGAAGTCGTAGGATTGCTGCGCGTAGCCGCCGATCATGTGCGTGGGGTTCAGCACGATGCGGGTGACCGAATTGTGGATGCCGCCGCGGTTGCCCGTGACCTGCGAGCCGGGAACGTTCACGATCTTCTCCTGCGCATGGTACATCAGGACCATGCCGTCCTTGACGCGCTGCGAGACGACGGCGCGGGCGACCAGCGCGCCGTTCCTGTTGAACGCCTCCACCCAGTCATTGTCCGCGATGCCCGCGCGCCGCGCGTCTGCCTCGCTGATCCAGATGCACGGCCCGCCGCGCGACAGCGTCAGCATGAGAAGGTTGTCGGTGTAGGTGGAGTGGATGCCCCACTTCTGGTGCGGTGTGATGAAGTTCAGCACCACCTGCTTCTCACCGTTCGGCTTCAGGTCGATCACCGGCGCGGTCGCGCGCAGGTCCACCGGCGGCCGATAGACGCACAGCGCCGCGCCGAAGGCCCGCATCCAGAGGTGATCCTGATAGAGCTGCTGCCGCCCGGTCAGCGTGCGCCAGGGGATGAGCTCGTGCACGTTGGTGTAGCCGGCGTTGTAGCAGACGTGCTCGCTCTCCAGCCCCGACCAGGTCGGCGCGGAGATGATCTTGCGCGGTTGCGCCACGACGTCGCGGAAGCGGATCTTCTCGTCCTCCTTCGGCAGCGCGAGATGCGTGTGGTCGAGACCTGTGACCTTCCCGAGCGCCTGCCACGCATGGACCGCGACTTCGCCGTTGGTCTCCGGCGCCAGCATCAGGATCACCTCGGTCGCGTCGATGTCGGTCACGATGCGCGCGAGGCCCTTGTTGGCCCCTTCGGCATGCGTGCCGTTCAGCGCCTTGAGGTGATCCACCTCATGGCCGGTCTTCCACGTCATGCCCTTGATGCCGTTGCCGATGCTGTCCATCAGCGGGCCGAGCGCCGTGAAGCGTTCGTAGGTGGCGGGGTAATCGCGCTTCACCTCGAAGACATTGGGCATCGTCTTGCCGGGGATCGGTTCGCATTCGCCGCGCTTCCAATCGCGCGGATCAAAGGGCTGCGCGATCTCATTGGCGCTGTCATGCTTGATCGGGTTCAAGACCACGTCGGTCTCGACGCCGAGCACCTCGGGCGCCACGCGGGAGAAGGCCTTCGCGATGCCCTTGTAGATCTCCCAATCGCTGCGCGCCTCCCAGGCCGGATCCACCGCGCCGGTCAGCGGGTGGATGAAGGGATGCATGTCCGAGGTGTTGAGGTCGTTCTTCTCGTACCAGGTGGCGGTGGGCAGCACGATGTCGGAATAGACGCAGGTTGTGGACATGCGGAAATCCAGCGTCACCAGCAGGTCGAGCTTTCCCTCGGGCGCCTGCTCGTGCCAGGCCACCTCCGTGGCTTTGGCGCGGGCCTCGGGGCCGAGATCCTTGCCCAACACGCCATGCGTCGTGCCCAGCAGGTGCTTGAGGAAATACTCATGCCCCTTGCCCGACGAACCGAGCAGGTTCGACCTCCAGACGAACATGTTGCGCGGCCAGTTCCTCGGGTCGTCCGGGTCCTCGCAGGACAGCTCGAGCGTCCCATCCTTGAGCGCTTTCGCCACGTAGTCCTTCGCAGCCAGGCCTGCCGCGGCGGCGTCCCTGCCGACCTGCAGCGGGTTGGTCTTCAGTTGCGGCGCGGAGGGAAGCCATCCCATCCGCTCGGCCCGGATGTTGTAGTCGATGATCGCGCCGTGCCACGGTCCCTTCGGCGCCGTCGGCGAGATGATGTCGCCGACATTCATCGTCTCATACCGCCACTGGTCCGTGTGCGCGTAGAAGGCCGAGGTGGAGTTCTGCTGCCGCGGCGGGCGACCCCAGTCGAGCGCGAAGGCCAGTGGCGCCCAGCCGGCCTGCGGGCGCAGCTTCTCCTGCCCCACATAATGCGCCCAGCCACCGCCGGACCGGCCGACGCAGCCGCACAGCACCAGCATGTTGATGACGCCGCGATAGTTCATGTCGGCGTGGAACCAGTGGTTCATCGCCGCCCCGATGATGATCATCGAGCGGCCCCTGGTCTTCTCGGCGTTGGTCGCGAATTCCCGCGCCACCTGGATGATCTTGTCGCGCGAGACGCCGGTAATCTTCTCGGCCCAGGCCGGCGTGTAGGGCAGAACCTCGTCATGGCTCGCTGCGATGTGCTCGCCGCCGAAGCCGCGATCGACGCCGTAATTGGCCAGGAACAGGTCGTGCACGCTGGCCACCAGCGTCGCGCCATCGGTCAGCACCAGGCGCTTCACCGGGACACGGTGCTTCAGCACGCTTGCATGCGTCGTCGAGGTGAAGTGCGCATGCTCGATATTGCCGAAATAGGGGAACGAGACATCCGCCAGCTCGTCCTCGATGCCAACGAGAGACAGGCGGAGCTTCACAGCCTCGCCGTTCGAGGCCTTCTCCTCCAGGTTCCACTTGCCGCCCTCGCCCCAGCGGAATCCGATCGTGCCGCGAGGGGCGACAATGGTGCCGGTGGTCTCGTCGAAGGCCACTGTCTTCCATTCGGGGTTGTTCGCCTCACCCAGCGATTGGTCGAAGTCGCTGGCGCGGATGAAGCGCTCGGGCACCAACTGGTCCCCCTGCCGCACCAGCTTCACGAGCATCGGCATGTCCGTGTACTGGCGCAGATAGTCGCGGAAATACGGCACCTGCCGCGCGACGTGGTATTCCTTCAGGATCACATGGCCCATCGCCATGGCGAGCGCCGAATCCGTGCCCTGCTTCACCGACAGCCAGATGTCGCCGAACTTCGCTGCCTCCGAGTAGTCGGGGCAGATCACCGCGCTCTTCATGCCGCGATAGCGCGCCTCGGTGTAGAAGTGCGCGTCGGGCGTGCGCGTCTGCGGCACGTTCGATCCCCACAGGATGATGAAGCCGGCATTGTACCAATCAGCCGATTCCGGCACGTCGGTCTGCTCGCCCCAGGTCTGCGGCGAGGCAGGCGGCAGGTCGCAGTACCAGTCGTAGAACGACATGCAGACGCCGCCGATCAGCGACAGGTAGCGCGAGCCGGCGGCGTAGGAGACCATCGACATGGCCGGGATCGGCGAGAAGCCGAAGATTCGGTCGGGGCCATGGTTCTTCGCCGTATAGGCGTTGGCCGCCGCGATGATCTCCTGCACCTCGTCCCAGGCGACACGCACGAAGCCGCCATGGCCGCGTTTGGTGACATAGGCGGCGCGCTTCGCCGGGTTCTCCACGATGGAGGCCCAGGCGGCCACCGGCGTCATGATCGCCCGCGCCTCGCGCCACAGTCTGATCAGGCGCGAGCGCACAAGCGGGTACTTCACGCGATTGCCGGAGTAGAGATACCAACTGTAGGAAGCGCCGCGCGAGCAGCCGCGCGGTTCGTGGTTGGGTAGGTCGGGCCGGGTGCGAGGGTAATCCGTCTGCTGGGTTTCCCACGTGACGATGCCGCCCTTCACGTAGATCTTCCACGAGCAGGAACCGGTGCAGTTCGCCCCATGTGTGGAGCGCACGATCTTGTCGTGCTGCCAACGCTTGCGGTAGCCATCCTCCCAACGGCGATCCTCGTTCGTGGTGATGCCATGGCCGTTGGAGAAGGGTGCCTGGACCTTCTTGAAGAAGGTCAGGCGGTCGAGAAAGTGGCTCATGACGTGATGCCTCGGCTGTCGGTCTGGGTCATTGTGCGGGGCTGATGGCGGGACCAGCGCGGCCGCCATGCTCGATGTCGTAAAGCAGGCCGCCGCGGCGCGTGTAGAACCACCAGGTCGCCAACAGGCAGCTCACGTAGAAGCCCAGGAAGCAGTACAGCGCCGATTCCGCGCCGCCTGTCATGGCGATGGAGGTGCCGAAGCTCTTCGGGATGAAGAAGGCACCGTAGGCGGCGATGGCGGAGGTGAAGCCGATGATGGCTGCGGCCTCCTTATCCGACTGCTTCACCCGCTCTGCCGCATTCAGCCCAGGCTCCAGGCGCGCGACCTCCTTGCGCATGATTGCGGGGATCATCTGGAAGGTGGAGGCATTGCCGACACCGGCTGCGGCGAACAGGAACAGGAAGCTCGCGAAGAAGACCGGGAAGGAGGTCGGGTCGGCCTTGCTGCCGATGGCGAAAAGGATCCCCGCCACGCCGAAGGACATGGCGACGAAGACCCAGAAGGTGATCCGCCCGCCGCCGATCCGGTCGCAGGCCTTGCCCGCCGCCGCCCGCACCAGCGCGCCGACCAGCGGACCAAGGAAGGCGTACTTCAGCGCGTTGACCTCCGGGTAGAGAATCCGCGACAGCAGCGGGAAGGCCGCCGAAAAGCCGATGAACGAGCCGAAGGTGCCGATGTAGAGCCAGCACATGATCCAGTTGTGGGTGCGGCGGAAGATCACCGCCTGGTCGGCGAAGGATGCCTGCATGGTGGCGATGTCGTTCATCCCGAACCACGCCGCGAAGGCCGAGGCCACGATGAAGGGCACGAACACGAAGCCCGCATTCTGCAGCCACAGCGTGGTGGTCACGCCCGCCACGGTCGCGGTCTGCGGCGCGCCGCCCAGCCAGCCGAAGACGCCTGTCGTGATCGCCAACGGGACGACGAACTGCACGACGCTGACGCCAAGGTTGCCGAGGCCGGCATTGATCGCCAGCGCGTTGCCCTTCTCGCTCTTGGGGAAGAAGAACGAGATGTTGGCCATCGACGAAGCGAAGTTGCCGCCGCCTAAGCCGCACAGCAGTGCGAGGCACAGGAAGATCCAGTAGGGCGTGGCCGCGTCCTGCACCGCGAAGCCCATGCCGAGCGCAGGGATCAGCAGCGACCAGGTGGCCAGCGTCGTCCATAGCCGGCCGCCGAAGATCGCTGGCATGAAGCTGTAGATGATCCGAAGCGTGGCGCCCGACAGGCCCGGGAGCGAGGCGAGCCAGAACAGCTGCTCGTTGGTGAAGGCGAAGCCCACGCTCGGCAGCTTCGCGACGACCACGGACCAGACCATCCAGACCGCGAAGGACAGCAGCAGGCAGGGCACGGAGATCCACAGGTTGCGCCGTGCGATGGCGCGACCGCCACTTTCCCAGAACGCCTTGTCCTCGGGCCGCCAGTCCTGGATCGGGCCAGTGGCGGCGAGCGCGCCTTGCTGGGCTGGGCCATGGATCGGCTGCATCTCGGGCAGTTCCGGGAGGGCGCGCACCGCGACCCCGCCCGCAACCGCCGTGCGCTCCATCTGCCGGATCGCGACATGCATCCAGACGAGCGCAATGGCGACGATCAGGAAAAGCAGCCAGAAGCAGCTCTGCCAGACCCCGGTCAGGTCGTTCAGGGCGCCGAAGGCGATCGGCAGCGCGAACCCGCCCAGGCCGCCCACCAGCCCCACCACGCCGCCGACCGCTCCGACGCGGTCCGGGTAGTAGATGGGGATGTGCTTGAACACCGCAGCCTTGCCCAGGCTCATGAAGAAGCCAAGAACGAAGACCGCCGCCATGAAGCCGATGAGGCCCATGGACATGCTGAAGCTCACCGGCCCGCGGATGCCCTGCACCACGTATTCGGTCGGCGGATAGGACAGGATGAACGTGCAGGCCACCGAGACCATGAACGTCCAGTACATGACCCGCCGCGCGCCGAACCTGTCCGACAGGTGGCCGCCATAGGCGCGGAAGATCGAAGCCGGAATGGAATAGGCCGCACCCGCCATGCCGGCGGTGACGATGTCCAGCCCATAGACGCCGATCAGGTAGCGTGGCAGCCAAAGCGCCAGCGCGACGAAGGCACCAAAGACGAAGAAGTAGTAGAGCGAGAAGCGCCATACCTGAATGTTCTTCAGCGGCTCCATCATGGCCGAGAGCGGCTCGGGCTTGGCGCCCGTGGCGCCGCGGCGGGCCAGGTCCGGGTCATCCTTGGTCATCGCGAAGAAAACGACGGCCATCACCAGCAGCGCCGCCGCCCAGATCAGCGCGACGGTCTTCCAGCCATAGGCCACCATGATGACAGGGGCGGCGAATTTGGTGACCGCGGCGCCGACATTGCCGGCACCGAAGATGCCCAGCGCGGTGCCCTGCTTCTCTTTCGGGAACCACCTGGCGACATAGGCGACGCCCACCGAGAAGGAGCCGCCGGCGATGCCAACGCCAAGGGCCGCGAGAAGGAAGGTGGGGTAGTCGTAGGCCAGCGTCAGCAAAGCGGTCATTACCGCTGCCGAGACCATGGTGAGGGTGAACACCATCCGGCCACCGTACTGGTCAGACCAGATGCCCAGGATCAGTCGGATCAGCGAGCCGGTCAGGATCGGCGTGCCGACCAGCAGGCCGAATTGGGTTTCGCTGAGCCCCAGGTCACGTTTGATCTGCACGCCGATGATGGCGAAGATCGTCCAGACCGCGAAGCAGACGGTGAAAGCAATGGTCGAGAGCCAGAGGGCGCGGCCCTGTTCCGGCCCGCCCGGTATCGCGGATGGTGCAGTGGCGCTGGACATTCATGCCCCCTTCCTCACGACGCGCGGCGTCTGGTCGGGGCCAACTGAACGGCAGGGCGTCTGTGCCGGGCTTGATTTGGGTCAAGCGCAGCTTGGCCCGGGTGCGATTCAAGACGGGCGCCAGCGCAGGGCATGGCTGGCGTGGAGTCGGATCAACCGCCCAAACGACAGGCGGCCAGGCTTCGCTTGACATTGGTCAAGCCGCGAGCGGCGCAGCGGGTTAAGGTATCGGGTGGAAGGTGAGCCATGCGAAGCCAAGATTTGGAGGAGATGCGGCGCATCCCCTTCTTCCGAAACATCGAAGCCGGCCAGGCCGGGGCCATGCTGCGCGGTGCCTTCCTGCAGCGGTTCCCGGCCCATGTGGAATTGATCCACACCGGGGAACCGGCCGACTTTCTGCATGTGCTGGTAGAAGGCATGGTCGAGATGTTCTCCGCCCATCACGACCGCGAAACGACATTGGGTGTTTCGGGGCCAGGCGACAGCTTCATCCTGGCCGCCGTTTTGTTCGACCAACCCTACCTTCAATCGGCACGGGCCTTGGTGCCGTCACGGATCCTGATGCTGCCGGCCGACGCCGTACGGCAGGCCTTTGATGCCGACGCGGGCTTCGCGCGGGCGGCTGCCGAAAACCTCGCATTCGCCTATCGAGACCTGGTCAGGGAGTTGAAGAATCAGAAGCTGCGGTCCGGGCTGGAGCGCCTGGCCAACTGGCTGCTGGCGCATGACGCGCAGAATGGCTCCCGCGGACATTTCGAGTTGCCCTTCGACAAGAAGGTGCTGGCGGCTCGCCTGGGCATGGCACCAGAAGTCCTCTCGCGCTCCTTCGCCACGCTGAGCGCATACCAAGTCATGGTGCACGGCCCGTCCGTTGTCATTCAGGACGTGGCAGCGTTGCGCAAACTGGCCCGGCCCTGCCCCATGGTCGACGGCTATCCGACGGCAGCACGCTTGAGACAGACCGGCGGTGCTGAGGAACGGAGGATTTCTGGCTCGTCGTAACCCCAGGAGAGTGAAGATGAGCCAGAAATCCTCCGCCCTCGCCGCCCAGCCAGCCACCGCCAAGCCGCCCGCCGAGAAGGTGGTGCGCGAGACCTGGCCGAGCGGCTGGTGGACCGCGTCGCCCATGCCGTCTGGGCGATGTTCCAGAAGAACGGCACGGATGCAACCACCACCTGCGTCACCACCGCCCGCGCCGCCACGGGCCGGCGCATCGTGCTGGTGGCGCGCGGTTCCCATCACGGCGCCGCGCCTGGTGCACGACGGTGGCGGCCGGCACCACCGAAGCCGACCGCGCGCACCAGCTTCACTTGACCTCAACGACGTGGCCAGCCTGGAACCGGCGGCCGATGCGGCGGGCACTGACCTGGCGGCCATCATCGTCACCGGCTTCCGCCGCGACCATGTGGTGGATCAGGAACTGGCCACACCGGAATTCGCGCGCGCGGCGCGGGCGCTGTGCGACCGGCCGGGCAGCCGGCTGATCATCGACGAGGTGCGCGCCGGCAGTTGTGAATCGCTTGGCGTACGCCCAACGGCTTGGAACGCGGCTGCGGGACGGACTCGCCGCGCTGGCCCGCGCGCCTGGCGTTGGCTTGCGCCACAGCGGGCCGGTGCAGATGCCGCTGTTGCTGTTCAACGACGACCCCGATTTCGCCAAGGGTGTCGCCTGACGCGGCGCTGCGGCCGGCCTATTGCAGTGACCGCGCGCGCTGCCGCAGCACGTGCTTCTGCACCTTGCCCGTGGATGTCTTGGGAATCTCGGCGAACACCACGGTCTTCGGCGCCTTGAAGGCGGCGATCCGGTCGCGCACGAAGGCAATCAGCTCGGCTTCGGTCGCCGCCGCGCCGGCGCGCAGCTCGATGAAGGCGCACGGGCTTTCGCCCCAGGTCGCATCGGGCCTTGCCACCACGGCCGCCACGGCCACGGCAGGGTGCTTGTACAGCGCGTCCTCGACCTCGATCGAGGAAATGTTTTCGCCGCCGGAAATGATGATGTCCTTCGAGCGGTCCTTGAGCTGGATGTAGCCATCGGGGTGCAGCACGGCGAGGTCGCCGGTGTGGAACCAGCCGCCGGCGAAGGCCGCTTCGGTGGCGGAAGCATCCTTCAGGTAGCCCTTCATCACCACGTTGCCCTGCATCATCACCTCGCCCAGCGTGGCGCCGTCAGCCGGCACGGGCGCCATGCTGGCGGGATCGCGCACCGCCAGACCCTCCAGCGCCAGGTAGCGCACGCCCTGGCGCGCGGCCAGCGCGGCCTGGTCGGGCGGCGCCAGCGTGCTCCAGGCATCGTGCCATTCGTTGACCACGGCGGGGCCATAGCATTCGGTCAGGCCATACACGTGGCACACCGCGAAGCCGGCCTGCTGCATGGCGGCCAGCACCGCCTCGGGCGGCGGCGCGCCGGCGGTGATGAACTTCACCTGGCGCGGAAGCGCCTGCTTTTCGCTCTCCGGCGTGGCCAGCAGCGTCGCCATGACGATGGGCGCGCCACACATGTGCGTCACACCGTGCGCGGCCATCAGCCGCCACAGATCGGGGCCGCGCACCGCGCGCAGGCACACATGCGTGCCGCCCAGCGCGGTGATCGTCCAGGGAAAGCACCAGCCGTTGCAGTGGAACATCGGCAGCGTCCACAGGTAGACGGGCTGGCGCGGCATCTCGGCCGCCAGCACGTTGGACACGGCCAGAAGCTGCGCGCCGCGATGGTGATACACCACGCCCTTGGGCCGGCCCGTGGTGCCCGAAGTGTAGTTCAGCGTGATCGCGTTCCATTCATCCGGCGGCAGCGCCCATTGGTGGTCGGGGTCGCCTTCGGCCAGCAGCGCCTCGTAGCCGATGCCGCCCAGGGTCTCGTTGCGAAACGCTTCGGGCAGCAGCGCGTCGTCCGCCTCGATCACCAGGGGCCGGCGCGCGCACTGCGCCAGTGCGGCGCGCAGCACCGGGATCAGCTCGCGATCGACCAGCACCGCAGCCGCCTCGCCGTGGTCAAGGATGTAGGCGATGGTGCCCGCATCAAGCCTGGTGTTGATGGTGTTCAACACGGCACCCGCCATCGGCACGCCGTGATGCGCTTCCAGCATGGCGGGGATGTTGGGCAGCAGGGCGGCCACCGTATCGCCGCGGCCGATGCCGCGCCGCGCCAGCGCCGAGGCCAGGCGCCGGCAGCGTGCGTAGAGCGCGCGGTACGTGATGCGCTGGTCGCCATGCACCACCGCGACATGATCCGGAAACACATGCGCGCTGCGTTCCAGGAACAGGAGCGGCGTCAGCGGCTGGTGGTTGGCGGGGTTGCGCGCCAGGCCCGCCTCGTATTTCACGCTCAGCGGTCCTGCCAAACGGGCGCGCGCTTGCCCAGGAAGGCGTCGATCCCCTCGGCCGCGTCGTGCGCCAGCAGGTTCTCCACCATCACCCGCGCCGCATCGTCGTAGGCGGACTTCAGGTCCTGGCCGAGCTGGCGATGGAACGCGGCCTTGCCCAGCCGCACCGTCAATGCCGAGCGCCGGGCGATGCGCTGCGCCAATTCCAGCGCCGCATCGCGCTCGCTGCCCTGATCGACCACGCGGTTCACCAGGCCGATGCGGTGCGCTTCCTGGGCGGAGATCATCTCGCCCAGCAGCAGCATCTCCATGGCGGCCTTGCGCGGCACGGCGCGGGAAAGTGCCACGGCCGGGGTGGCGCAGAACAGGCCGATATCCACGCCGGGCGTGCAGAACCGCGCCGTGGCGCCGGCCACCACCAGGTCGCAACTGGCGGCCAGCTGGCAGCCGGCGGCGGTGGCCACGCCGTGTACCGCGGCGACCACAGGCTGCGGCAGCGTCACCACCGCCTGCATCACCTGCGCGCAGGTCGCCATGGCTTCGGTGAAGAAGCCCTGGCCGCCATCGCCATCGGCGCGGTGCAGGGCGAGTTCCGCGAGATCATGGCCCGCGCAGAAGGCAGGACCGCCGCCGGTCAGCACCACGGCGCGCACCGAAGCATCCTGTGCGATAGCTGCCAGCGCGTCCGACAGCGCGCGCAGCAGCGCAAGCGACAGGCTGTTGCGCCGCGCGGGGCGGTTCAGCGCCAGCATCGCCACGCCACCGTCGTGACTGGTGCGCAGCAGCACGGGGATTTCAGCGGTGGTCATGTCGTTCATGGCGGCAAATCCTCCGGTCAGGGCACTCTACCGCCCCGGAAAAGCCTCCGCTATCGTCGGCCGATGCAACGGGTCAGCAACGTTCCGCGCGAGAATTTTGCCGTCCGGGCGAAGGAGCTTGGCTTCGCGTTCCACACCATCGACGGCGAGCCGTACTGGACCGACGACGCGCACTATGAATTCACCAGCGCCGAGATCGACGTGCTGGACGACGCCACCGCCGCGATCGAGGCGCTGTGCCTGGAGGCGGTGGCCAAGCTGGTCGATGACGGCGAGCAGTACGGCCGCTTCGGCCTGTCCGACTTCGCGGCCGCCCTGGTCGAGGCCAGCTGGAAGAACGCGCATCGCCACATCGCGGGCCGCATGGATTTTGCCTTCACCGGGCAGGGGCCGCCAAAGCTGCTGGAATACAACGCCGACACGCCGACCGCGCTGTTCGAGGCCAGCGTCGTGCAATGGGAGTGGCTGCAAAGCTTCGATGCCGGCGCGGACCAGTTCAACTCGATCCACGAAAAACTGATTGCCGCCTGGGGCGCCTTTGGCGTGCAGGGACAAGTGCACTTCACCAGCATCGGGCCCGACCTGCCGGCGTACCAGGAGGATCGCGGCACCACCGACTACATGCGCGACACCGCGCACCAGGCGGGGCTGGAAACCCACGTGCTGGACATCGAGAGGATCGGCTGGGACGGCGAGGGTTTTGTCGATGCCGACAACCGGCGCATCACCACGCTGTGGAAGCTCTATCCGTGGGAATGGCTCGTCAACGAGGAATACGGCAAGCTCATCCCGCAGTCGGCCTGCCAGTTCATCGAGCCGGCATGGAAGATGCTGATCTCGAACAAGGCGATCCTGCCGGTGCTGTGGGAACTGTTCCCGAACCATCCGAACCTGCTGCCGGCCTATTTCGAGGCCGGGCGCACCGGCGGGCCGGAGGTATCGAAGCCCATCCTGGGGCGCGAGGGCGCCAACGTGGCCCTGCCCGGCGAGCCCCCCACCGAAGGCCCGCATGCCGACCAGCCAAGAATCCACCAAGCTTATGCTCCGCTGTTCGAAAGCCGCGGCCGGCACGCGGTGATCGGCAGCTGGACCGTGGCCGGCCAGCCCGCCGGCATCGGCATCCGCGAGGATGCGCAGCCGGTCACAACCAACGCGAGCCGCTTCGTGCCGCACCTGTTCCGCTGAAGGGGAGTGCTGCGATGCTCCAGACCAAGCTCGACTACCTGGTGCTGCTGCCGAATTTCCTGGCGTATTTCGGCACCGCCGCGGTGCTGACGGCGGCCTTCCTGGTGCTGTACACCGCGATGACGCCGGTGAAGGAATGGAGCGAGATCAAGGCCGGCAACAGCGCCGCGGCGCTGTCCCTGTCGGGCGCGCTGCTGGGCTTCGCGCTGGCGCTGGGCAGCGTGATCAGCCACTCGCAGTCGCTGCTGGACATGGCGGCCTGGGGCCTGGTGGCGCTGGTGGTGCAGCTGGTGGTGTTCGGCGTGGTGCGGCTGGGCAAGCCCGACCTGGTGCGCCGGATCGGCGAAGGCAGCCTGGCGCATGCCATACTTCTGGCCGCGGCATCTGTGAGCGCGGGCATACTCAACGCCGCCTGCATGACATATTGATGTAATGTGCCTGATGTAGTGTGCGCCGCGTGGGACGTGCGCCAGAAGGGGAAATGGGGCCTGCCATGAGCACGCGCCGTTCGAAAAGCATCCGCCTGGCCCTGATGGGCAGCATCGGCCTGGTCGGCGTTCTGCCCGGCTGCGACGAGCCGCCGCAGGCCGACGCCTTCACCAGCGTCGAGCAGTGCATCGCGCGCACCGGCCAGGATCTGTCCTGCCGGGAAGGTTTCGCGCAGTCGCAGGCGCAGGTCGCCAGCACCGCCCCCGCCTTCCGCTCACGCGAGGCGTGCGAGGCGGTCTTTACCAACTGCGCCGCACCGCCGGCCGGGGCGCGCATCACGTCGGACCAGGCGAATGCCGCCAACGATGCGGTCGCCGGCACGCCGGGCGCGCCGCCCAATACGTCGGCCGGCACGGGCAGCTGGTTCATGCCGGCGGCGGCCGGCTTCCTGCTGGGCCGCGCCACGTCGGGCCTGGGCGGGTCGCCCTATTTCATGCGGCGCGATGGCGGCGCGGTGGGGTTTGCCGGCGGCCAGGCCGCGGCGATCGACCCGCGTGCCTTCGCCGAACAGCAGCAGCGGCAGAGCCAGTCCAACTGGTCGTCCTCGTCCAGCGGCAGCCGCATCAGCAGCCGCGGCACCTACACGCCGGCGCCATCCCCGCGCAGCGGCAGTTCGGTGAGCACGGGCAGCATCTCGCGCTCGGGCGGATTCGGCAGCTCGGCCCGCGCGTCGTCGGGGTCGTCCTCGGGGGGGTAGCGCGCCGCCGCAATTCCCTCACGCTTCCTTGACACCAGCATACCCCCCCGCTACCACCCGGCCGTCTTCCGTGACGTTCGCAGGTGCAGCGGAGGAGCAGGGGTGAACGCGCCGCACGAGCCCTCCGAAAACTTCGAGGAACGGCTCAAGGCGGCGCGGGCGAAAAGCGGGCTTGACGCCGCCGCCGCGAAACCCCCCGGCCCCGCGCCATGGGGCCAGGGTGTCAGGGCCGGTGTCGAACTTGTCTCCGGCGTGCTGGTCGGCACGGCCATGGGCTGGGGCATCGACTGGCTGACCGGGCTTTCCCCCCTGTTCCTGATCCTGTTCCTGGTGCTGGGGTTCGTGGCGGGCGTGATGAACGTGGTGCGGCTGTTCTCGGGCAGACCGGGGCGGCGATGGAGCGGGCGGGACTGATGGCGGCCAGCGGCAACATCTTCGACGTGATGCACCAGTTCGAGCTGCATGACGTGGGCCTGACCTTCACCAACAGCAATGTGTGGATGGCCGGTGCGGCGGTCGGCATCACGCTGCTGATGACGCTGGGCATGCGTGCGCGCGCGCGCGTGCCCGGGCGTATCCAGAACCTGGCGGAATCCGCCTATACCTTCGTGCACGGCATCGTGGACGAGCAGGTGGGTCACGAAGGGCGCAAGTTCTTCCCCTTCGTGTTCACGCTGTTCATGTTCATCCTGTTCGGCAACATGCTGGGGATGATCCCCTACAGCTTCACCTATACCAGCCATATCGCGGTGACCTTCGCGCTGGCCGCGGTGGTGTTCACGCTGACCACCGTGGTGGCGATCATGCTGCACGGCACGCATTTCTTCAGCTACTTCGTGCCGCAGGGCGCGCCCAAGGTGCTGCTGCCGCTGATCGTGCCGATCGAGATCATCAGCTACCTGTCGCGCCTGGTGAGCCTTTCGGTGCGCCTGTTCGCCAACATGATGGCGGGCCACGTGATGCTGAAGGTGTTCGCGGGCTTCATCATCATGCTGGGCACCGCGGGCGGCCTGGGCTACGTGGGCGCGCTGGCGCCGCTGGCCGTGAACATCGCGTTGATCGGCTTCGAATTCCTGGTGGCGTTCCTGCAGGCCTATGTGTTTGCGATCCTCACCAGCATCTATCTTCACGACGCGGTGCATCTGCACTGATCCCGTCGCGCTGAACCGTTCCAATCCAAGGAGAGACACATGGAACTCGCAGCCGCCAAGGCCATCGGCGCCGGCATCGCAATGATCGCGCTGCTGGGCGTGGGCATCGGCATCGGCAACATTTTCAGCTCGCTGATCGCCAGCGTTGCCCGCAATCCAGCGGCGCGCGAGACGGTGTTCCCGCTGGGCATCCTGGGCTTCGCGCTGACCGAAGCGGTGGCACTGTTCGCGCTGGTGATCGGCTTCATCATCCTGTTCGTGCTGTAGGCCGGGGCGGTTCCCCGGCCATGACACGGCTGCTGCCGGCCTTGCTGCTGCCCGCCGCCCTGCTGCTGATGCCCACCGCCGCCTACGCGGCCGCCGGCATGCCGCAGCTCGACTTCGCCAACAAGCTCACCGCCGGCCACGCGGTGTGGATGCTGGTGATCTTCGGCATCCTGTATTTCGTCATGGAGCGCTTCGCGCTGCCCGGCGTGCAGGCGGTGCTGGACGAGCGGGCGGCGGCGATCCGTGCCGACCTGGACAGTGCGGCCGCCGCCAGCCAGGCGGCCAAGGCAGCGCAGACCGAGCTGGAACGCGCCGACGCCCGCGCCCGCAGCGACGCCCAGGGCGCCGTGCGCGGCGCCGTGGAAGCCGCCAAGGCCGAGGCAGCGAAGGCCAGCGAGCAGGTCAATGCCCGCCTGGCGGCAGGCCTCGCTTCGGCCGAGCAGCGCATCGGCGCCAACAAGGCCCAGGCCATGGCCGGGATCGGCGCCGTGGCCGCCAGCATCGCCGCCGACGTGGTGCGGCGCGTGGCCGGCATGACGCCGGACCAAGGCCAGGTGCAGGAAGCGGTCAACGCCGCGCTGGCCAGGCGCTAGGGAGAACGACGACCATGCTGAGGGATCCCACTTTCTGGGTCGCGGTCAGCTTCGTGCTGTTCTTCGTGCTGCTGGGCGCCAAGGTGGTGCCGGCACTGCTGGGCGCTCTCGACGGCCGGGCCGCGAAGATCAAGGCCGAGATCGACGAGGCCGCGCGGCTGCGCCAGGAAGCCGAGGCCATGCTGGCCGATGCCAAGGCGAAGCGCGAAGCCGCGCTGGCCGAGGCGGCGGCAATGGTCGCCAACGCGAAGCAGGAAGCGGCGCGGCTGGCGAAGGACGCGGCAGCCGAGCTCGCCGCCGCCACGGCGCGGCGCGAGAAGCAGGCGCAGGACCGCATCGCCGCGGCCGAGGCGCAGGCCGTGGCCGATGTGCGCGCCGCCGCCGCCGATGCCGCGATCACCGCCGCGCGCGAGGTGATCGCCAAGGGGCTGGGGCCGCAGCACACCACGCTGATCGAGGATGCGATCAGCCAGCTGCCCGGCCGGATGCGCGCCGCCTGAGGGCGCGCCTCAGGCCGCGCGCGGCAGCGCCGCCACGGCCACACCCGGTTCCTGCCGCACCAGCCGTGCCCACCGCCGCAGCAGCAGCGCGGCCACCACGATCAGCCCCAGCACCAGGCCGACCCACAGCCCGGCGCCCTGCCAAGCAAACCGAAAGCCCAGCAGCGTGCCCACCGGGATGCCGATGCCCCAGTAGCCAAGGGCGGCGATCAGCATCGGCGCCGTGGTGTCCTTGATGCCACGCAGCGCGCCCGCGGCGGCGGCCTGCACGCCGTCGAACACCTGGAAGATGCCGGCCAGCATCAAGAGGCCGGGCGCCACCGCCAGCACGGCCGCGGCCCCCGGATCGGCAGCGTCCAGGAACAGGCCGGCGATCGTCCGCGGCAGGGTCAGCAGAAGGGTAGCCATGAACACCATGTAGCAGCTGGCCAGCCCGATCGCGGTCCAGCCGGCGCGGCGCACGCCGGCGGCATTGCCCGCGCCTTGCGCCAGGCCCACGCGTGCGGTGGCCGCCTGGGCGATGCCCATGGGCACCATGAAGGTGGCCGCCGCGATCTGGACGGTGATGGCGTGCGCGGCCAGCCAGGCCGCGCCAAAATAGCCCATCAGCAGCGCGCAGGCGCTGAACACGCCGGTCTCGAAGGCCAGCATGGCGCTGACCGGCAGGCCCAGGCGGAACAGCTCGATGAAGCGCGGCCAGTCGGGTCGCCAGAAGCGCCCGGCCAGGCGGAACCGGCGCAGCGTGCGATCCATGCGCATCCAGCCCGCCAGCAGCACGACCATCAGCACGTTCGACGCCGTGCTGGCCCAGCCGGCGCCGGCGATGCCGAGCTCCGGAAAACCCCAATGGCCGAAGATCAGCAGCCAGTCGAACACGGCGTTGAACAGGATGGCGGCGAAGGCGATCACCATGGCGGCCTTGGGCCGCTCCAGCGCCGCCAGGTGCGCGCGCAGCACCATGAACCAGCCGAACGGCGCCAGGCCCCACATCAGCGGGTGCAGATAGGCTTCGGCGTCCGCCGCCAGCGCCGCGTCCTGGCCCATTGCCCGCAGGATGTCGGCGCCAAACCACAGCACGGCCCAGGCAGGCAGCGCCGCCCCCAGCACCGCCCAGAACGCCTGGCGCACGGTGCGGCGCATGTCGCGCACATAGTGCAGCCTGCGGCCGCGCGCCTGCGCCAGCATGGGGGCGGCCGCCATGGTCAGGCCGAACACCAGCGGCATGGTGAGCCAGTACATGTTGGCGCCCAGCGCCGACGCCGCCAGCGCCTGCGCCGAATAGTGGCCCAGCATCACCGTGTCGGTGACCAGCAGCGCCATCTGCGAAAGGTTGGTCAGCGCAATGGGCCAGGCCAGCGCGATGGTGGCGCGCGCCTCGGCCCGCCACGCCTGGCGTGAAGCCGCGGCGGCGGAGGACATGATCGTGGCCTTGGTTTCGGGGACGCGCTGTTTATCGTGCGCGCGCCCAGCAAGCCAAGCGCCGCGACGGCAGGGCAGCCTTGCGCGGCCCCGGCGCGGGGCCGCGCGACGCTACACCTTGCGCTCCGACAGCAGCTTCAAGCCCAGCTTCGACGAGAAGGGCGTGGGGTTGTCGGTCAGCAGCCGCAGATTGAACCGCGTGGAAAACGGCGTGCGGTCGCCTTTCAGCGGCGCCCACTTGAAGCGCGAGGAGAGCGGCGTGGGATCGCCGCGCAGCAGGCGCAGGTTGAACCGCGTGGAGAAGGGCGTGGCCTGGTCGCTCAGCACCCGCAGGCCAAGCTGCCGGGACAGCGGAGCCGGTTCCCTGGAAATCAGGTCGCGGCCCAGGAACGACATGCCGAACTTGTCCGACAGCAGTCGCGCCCCGGCCACCAGCAGCTTCCAGTTCATCGCGGTCGAGAACGGATAGCGGTTGCTGGTCAGCGTTGGCCAGTTCAACCAGGTGGAGAAGGGCGTGGCCTTGTCCATCGCCACCGCCTCGGCGCTGGGCGCGGCGCGCACCACGCCGGCGTCGATCGGCCGGTACTGGTCCAGGATGGCTTCGGCGCGGCGGGCCTCGCCGAAGGGCGGCTGCACCGCCACCAGCGTGCCGCCCTGCTTTACGCGCGCGGCGTAGGACGCTGCGTCGGCGGCACCGATCTCGGCCCGGCGCATGGCGGCGGCCAGCGCCTGCTCGCTCGGGTCCTCGGTGACCGTGGCGCCGAAGATGTCGGCGCGCTCGATCCCCCCTTCGCGCAGCGCGGCCACGGCCGAGTCCGCGTCGCTGCGGCTTGCGTACATCCGGCAGATGATGACAGGCATGACCCCTCCTCTATCGCGTCGTGAGATCCAATCCGGTGGGCTGGGCGCGCGGCGCATCGGCGCGGCGCGCCGTGCCGGCATGGCCCGACAGCACGAGCATGGCCGCAAGTGCCGCCAGAAGCAGCATGATTTCGAGCACGAACACCACGGTGTAGCCGGCGGCCGGGCCGAAGGTTTCGCGCGGCAGGAAGCCGGCCACCGCGGTGTCGCGGATGACGCCGCCCAGCGCCACGCCCAGGCCCGCGGCCGTGGCCTGCACCGCGCCCCAGGCGCCCAGCGCCAGGCCCGCCTGGTGCCTGGGCGCCATGTTCATGGTGGCGGTCAGGGTGCCGTGGCCGAACAGGCCGCCGCCGAAGCCGATCGCGCCCACCCCGGCCACGAACAGTGCCGGTGTGCCCAGCGGTGCCGCCAGCAGCACCGCGATGAAGCCCAGCACGCCCACCAGCGCGCCATGGCGGGCGACGCCGAAGGCATCGGCGCCGCGGCTCAGCACGCGCGAGGCCAGCGCGAAGCCCAGCAGGCCGCCGCCGGCCAGGCTCGCGGTCAGTTGCGTCGTCTGGCTGACCGACAGGTGCAGGATCTCGCCGCCATAGGGTTCCAGCAGCACGTCCTGCATGCCGAACGCCATGGTGCCCAGGCCGATCGCGACCAGCCGGCGCACCGCGGCGCGGTCCTGCACGTACAGCGCCCAGGCCTCGCGGAAGGTCGGATCGGTGGAGTCCGCCTCGGGGTCGATGCCGCTGCGGCGGGCTTCCTGCTTCCACAGCGCGACGCCGTTCAGCGCCAGCGTGATCACGGCCGAGGCCTGGATCACCTGCACCAGGCGGCCATGCGTGAAATCCTCCAGCGCCGCGCCGAAGCCAAGCGCGCTGAAAATCATGCCGACCAGCAGCATGACGTACATCAGCCCGACCATGTTCGGCCGCTGCTCCGGGCGCGCGAGGTCGGTGGCGAGAGCGAGGCCGATGGTCTGCGTGATGTGGATGCCGGCACCCACCAGCAGGAAGGCGATGGCGGCCGAAAGCTGGCCGACCCAGGCGGGGAAGCGCTGCGATTCGCCCTCGCCCGCCAGCACCAGCAGCGCGAACGGCATGATCGCAAGCCCGCCGAACTGCAGCATCGAGCCGCGGAACAGGAACGGCACGCGCCGCCAGCCCAGCACGCAGCGATACGTGTCCGACTGGTGGCCGATCAGCGCGCGGAACGGCGCGAACAGCACCGGCAGCGCGATCATGGTGGCAACCAGCGACGCGGCGATACCGAGCTCCACGATCATCACGCGGTTCAGCGTGCCGACCAGCAGCACCAGCGACATGCCGACCGAGACCTGCACCAGCGAAAGCCGCAGCAGGCGGGCAAGCGGCAGGTCGGGCGTGGCGACCTCGGCGAACGGCAGGAAGCGGGGCCCTGCCTGGACCCACCACTTCATGGCATGCCGGCTGACGCGGTTCATGGCATGAGCCAGCCCCCATTGGGCGCGCGCCGCATGCGCGCATCACGCACGTTCGATCGGACACACGCAACCATCAGGCCGCCCGGTCAGCGGTCACGCAAGGCCAGGGCAGCACGCCCTGACCCGCAGCACCCTGGCCCGCCTGCCTGGCGGGCCGCGTGCTGCGGTATCGAGGGCGGACTAGCGGACCGCCCTTGGCTGGCCTGACCCGTCCGCCGCCAGCGTCACGGTCTGGGCAGGTTCCCCGGCCCGCGGCGTGATGGTGATGACGAAGGTCGTGCCGCTGCCACCGGCATTGGCCACAACCGGCGTCACGCTGACGCTGAAGCCGGCATCGGCCGGCGCCTGCGCCACGTTGCTGCTGGGCGTTGGCGCCGCATCGGCGCGCGCGGCCGGCCGACCCTGCCAATAGCCGCTCATCCAGTTGGTGTGGGTCAGCACGGACGCATGCACCGTCAGCGCAATCACGGTCACGCCGCCCAGGAACAGCGGCAGCCCGACCGTGGGCTTCACGACACACCAGATTCTTCCGTTGTTCATCTCGGTGCTCCTACCTCAGCCATGGCGAATAGGCGTAGGCCAGGAAATGCGCGAACAGCGCGATCGCGAAGAACACGCGCGAGCCATCGATCACGTGCTTGTGCAGCGCTTCCGATTCGCGAATGGTCAGGCCGGTCGGCCAGACCCGGTTGGGATCGTCCAGGCTGTCATCCGGTTTATCGCCTTCCATGGATCACTCTCTCCTTTCCCCCTCGGGACGCGCGGTTCGGTGGTTCGCTGTCGGGTACGGCAGCGCGATGCCAGCAGCGATGCAGGATTGCAGGCCTGTCGGCGCGCAGGTGCGGATGGCGAGGTGACGTGCGCGGATCGTTCATCCCGGTGCACACCTTCTTGCAGTCTGTCGGCCAGTCTGTCGGCCAGTCGGTCAGCCAGTCCTGTCAGCAAGCAGACTGTCAGCGAAAACTGACAATCCAGGATGTCATACTGCCGTGACGCAGGGGGTGTCAATTAAGAATGCCCGCGCAACAACCACGATCACGGGACAGCCTCAGCCAAGCTGTGAAAACACCAGCCCCAGCAGCGCCGCACCGCCCAGCGTGCGCGCCACGCCAAGCTTCAGCCGCAGCAGTGCCACGCCGGCCAGCAGCGCGATCAGCGCCGCCCGCCAATCAAGCGACATCAGCACCGGCACATCGATGCGCAGGGGTCCAAACGCGACCGCGCCGACCTGGGCGAACAGCACGCGCAGCCCGAACCACACGGCCAGGTTCAGGATCACGCCGACCACGGCCGCCGTGATCGCGGCCAGGCCCCCCGCCAGGCGCGGGTTGGCCGCCAGCCGTTCCACGAACGGCGCCAGCAGGAAGATCCACACGAAGCTGGGCGCGAAGGTGACGAAGGTGGTGAGGGCCGCGGCCACGGTGCCGCCCGCGATGCCGTGCGCCGAAAACCCCGCGAGGAAGCCCACGAATTGCAGCACGAGGATCAGCGGGCCCGGCGTGGTTTCCGCAAGCCCCAGCCCATCCAGCATCTGGCCCGCGGTCAGCCAGCCCAGATCCTGCACGGCGTCCTGCGCCACCCAGGCCAGCACGGCATAGGCGCCGCCGAAGGTCACCACCGCCATCTTGCTGAAGAACATCGCCACATCGGCGAACACGCCGCCATACGGCTGCAGCAGCGCCACCGGCCACAGCCACAGCAGGGCCGCGATCAGCCCCGCGCGCCGCGCCGAGGGTGCCAGGCGCGCGACGTGATCCGGGTCGGCCGCGATCACCGCGTCCAGCGCCGCCGGCGGGCCGGAGTCTTTCGCGCTGCCGTGCTTGCCGGCGGTGAAGGCGAAGGGGAAGGCAAGGCCAACCAGCCCGGCCGCCAGCACCACCACCGGGAACGGCACCGCGAACACGTACAGCGCCACGAACGCCGCTGCCGCAACCGCATAGGCAACGGCGCCCTTCAGCGCGCGGCGCGACACGCGCAGCAGCGCCTCGATCACCAGCACCAGCACGGCGGCCTTCAGGCCGAAGAACAGGGCCGCCACCAGCGGCACCTGGCCCAGCGTGACGTAGAGGATGCTGAGGCCCAGCATCACCGCGGCCCCCGGCAGCACGAACAGCACGCCGCCGGCGATGCCGCCCCGCACGCCATGCATCAGCCAGCCCAGATAGGTGGCCAGCTGCTGCGCCTCCGGCCCCGGCAGCAGGGTGCAGAAATTGAGCGCCTGCAGGAACTTTGCCTCGCCCACCCAGCGCCGTTCATCGACCACCTCGCGGTGCATCAGCGCGATCTGCGCGGCCGGGCCGCCGAAACTCAGGCAGCCGATGCGGGCCCAGACGCGCAGTGCCTCGTTGAACGTCGGCAGTTTCGCAGGCAGCGGTGTCATGGCAGTACCTGGATCACCGGCGCGGTGAAGTGCGTGGCGCTGTCGGCCTTGGTCCACAGTGCCACGCGGCCGGGTGCGGCGATGCGGCTGTCCTCAGCATCGAACAGGTGCTGGCCGTCGAGATAGACCGCGAAGCGATTGGCCTGCACCCGCAGCCGCAGCGTATGCCAGGTGCCGGTCGTGACCGGCACGCGGTCGCGGCCGGCGAACTGCACGCGGCGCCCGCCGGTGACGTGATACAGGCGCACGTTGTTCTCGGCGGCATTGGCGCGCACGACGTAGTACGTGGCCGCGTCGGTCAGCCGCACGGCGATGCCGGCGGCGCGATCCAGCCGGCCGGCGATCGCGCGGAAGCCGACCGAAACGTCCAGGTCGGCGGCCACGGGGGCCGCCAGCACGCACAGCGGATAGCGTTCGTCGATGGCAAGCCGCGTGGCCTCGGTCATCGCCTGGCCGCCGGGCGCGCTGGGGTCGGCCACCGCCTGCCAGCGCGGGGCCGCGCCCTGGCCGGTCAGCATCGCCGTGCAGTCCTGCGGCTGGGCCGCCGCGACGCAGGGCAGCGCCAGCAGCAGCAGCGCCGCCGCCAGCCAGGCGCGCGGGGTCATGCCGGCACCGCCTTGGGCACGGTCCATTGGTGCTGCTCGGCCTGCAGGTCGCGGCACCAAAGGTACAGCGCGTCGTACAGCGGCATGGCCTGGCGCAGTTGTTCGTGGTCGTCGGCGAACAGGCTGGAAAAACCCAGGCTGGCGGCGAACAGGCCGGCCGCCGCCTTGTGCAGGTCGTGCCTGTCGGTATCGGCGCCGCGCACGATCAGCGCCAGGCGTGCCAGCGCCTTGTCGTGCGGGCAGTGGCGTTCGACGAAGGCGTCGAAGCTGCACTTCTCGCCATCATGGGTATAGGGCGCATCGGGCGTGTCGAAGGCCGTGCCGCCGGTTGCGGCGGCGGTGCGCGCGACGTCGGCGGCGGCGGCGAACACGAAGCGCGCGTCGGGATCGATGAAGCGGCGGATCAGCCACGGGCAGGCGATGCGATCGACCTTCGGCCGCGCCCGCGTCACCCACACCGATGGCGGCTTGGGCTTGGGCGCGGTCGGCAGGCCCATGGCCTTCCAGCCCATCAGCCCGCCATCCAGGTAGCGCGCATCAAGCCCGCGCGCCGCGAGTTCGTATGCAACACCCTGGCTCACGTTGTGGCCCCAGACGCAGGCCACGATCACGGGGCGGTGCGGATCAAGCCTGTTCGCCCAGGCGGCGGTGGTTTCGGGATCGCGCCGCAGCGCGCCGGGCAGCGAGAACTCGCCCTTGGCGAAGGCTTCCTCGCGCCTGATGTCGAGCAGCTGCGGCCCCGGGAAGGCGTGCAGCATGGCGCACGCGGCTTCGGGCGCGATGGCCGGCACGTCGGTCGTGCCGATGTCGATCAGGCGTGCGGCAGAGGTCGGGGAAGTCATGGCATGCGCCTCCGTGAAGCACGGGTGGCGCAGCTTGGATGCCCAGGGCAGCAGCGCAGGCGGCATCTGATGGGGTGCTGCGGGAACCCCAACGGCGCGGCATATGCGCGCGCGGGCCCCGTGCGTCAAGTCTCGCGCGTCAAGGCTGGAGCGTTTTCAAGTCAGGCGCGATCGCCTGACGACTCGGAAAACGCGACCAGGCAAAAACACTCTATGGCGCGGCCTTGCGCAGCGCGGCCCGCAGCACGTCGATCGGCAGCAGGTGCGGCCCCTGTTCGTAGTGCCAGAAGGTCCAGCCATTGCAGCTTGGCGCGCCGGTCAGCCACGCCCCCACCTGGTGGATCGACCCGCGATGCGGTGGCGCGGAGATGCTGCCATCGGCGGCGATCGTGGCCTTCAGCCGGCGCGCGGCATCGAACAGTTTCGCGCCGCGCGCCAGCAGCCCTGCTTCCAGCACCGCGCTGAACGGAATTTTCTGCTCCGTCCGCTTGCCTGGCGTGGTCGCCAGGTGCTCCGGCAGCTGCGCGACGGCATCGATCCGCGCCCGCGCCAGCGCCAGGTAGCCAGGATCCTGCTCGATGCCGATGAAGCGGCGGCCCAGCTGCTTCGCCACCGCCCCCGTGGTGCCGGTGCCGAAGAACGGGTCCAGCACCACCTCGCCCGGCGCGGTCGCGGCCAGCAGCGCGCGCGCCACCAGCGCCTCGGGTTTTTGGGTCGGGTGCGCCTTGGCGCCGGAAGCATCCTTCAGCCGCTCGGCGCCGGTACACAGCGGGAACAGCCAGTCGCTGCGCATGGAAACGCCATCGTTCATCGCCTTCATGGCGTCGTGGTTGTAGCGGTGCCGCGAGTCCTTCGACCGCGCCGCCCAGATCAGGGTTTCGTGCGCGTTGGTGAAGCGGCGGCCGCGGAAATTCGGCATCGGGTTGGCCTTGCGCCAGACGATGTCGTTCAGCAGCCAGTAGCCCAGGTCCTGCAGCAGCGCGCCGATGCGAAAGATGTTGTGGTAGCTGCCGATGACCCACAGCGTGCCGTCGCCGCGCAGCACGCGGCGCGCTTCAAGCAGCCAGGCTTTCGTGAAGCTGTCATAGGCGGGAAAATCGGCGAAGCGGTCCCAGGAGTCATCGACCGCATCGACCATGGAATTGTCCGGGCGGAACAGGGCGCCCTGGAGCTGCAGGTTGTACGGCGGGTCGGCGAACACGCAGTGCACCGAGGCTGGCGGCAGAGCCCGCATGACGGCGATGCAATCGCCTTCCAGCACCGTATCCAGCGGCAGGTCGAGCGGGTGGCCCACAGGGCGCCTTTGCGAATCGAATCCCCGATTTATGCGGGCCGCCGGAATCCCAGGTCAAGCGCCGCTGCCACCGGGGTGAAGCCGCTGCGGTGATGCGGCGTGCGGCCCAGCTGCCGCAGCGCGTCGCGATGCGCCTGGGTCGGGTAGCCGGCATTGCGCGCCCAGCCGAAGCCCGGCCAGCGCGGATCGAGTTTCTGCATCAGCCGGTCGCGCAGCACCTTCGCCACGATACTGGCCGCGGCGATCGACAGGCTGATGCCGTCGCCGCCGACCACGCAGCGCACCGCGCAGGGCAGCGGGGGCGCGCGGTTGCCATCGACCAGCGCCAGGTGCGGACGCAGCTTCAGGCGTGCCACGGCACGGCGCATCGCCAGGTGCGTGGCGCCAAGGATGTTCAGCGCGCCGATCTCGGCCACGCTGGCCGCGCCCACGCCGATGGCGATGCCAGGGCAACTGCGGAGCGCTGCGGCGAGCGCGCTGCGGGTCGGCGCATCCAGCCGCTTGCTGTCGTCCAGCGCGCCCAGGCTGTCCGGCAGCGTATGGCTTGCGAACACCACGGCCGCTGCCACCACCGGCCCGGCCAGCGGCCCGCGGCCCACCTCGTCCACCCCGGCGACGATGCCGCCGTGCTGCGACTCCAGGGCAAAATCAGGCATGCGGGTCAGCGAGCCAGATCGACTCGCGGCTAGTCCAGCGAGATGCCGGAATCCTTCACCACCTGGCCCCAGCTGGCGATCGCCGCGGTCATCCAGGTGGCGAAACTCTCCGGCCCCTGCGCGCGATTGACCGCGCCCAGGTCGGTGATGCGGCGCGCGATCTCGGGCGCCGCCATGACGCGGCGGAACTCGTCCGACAGCCGCGCCACCACCGGGGCCGGCGTGCCGCCGGCGCACATGATGCCCTGCCAGGTGCCGCTGTCGGTCGCCGGCATCGCCAGCTCCTTGAAGCTCGGCAGGTCCGGCAGGATCGAGATGCGCTCCTCGCCGGAGACGGCCAGGCCGCGCAGCCGATTGTCCTGGGCGAAGGGCGCGGTGGCGGTGGCGCCGTTCAGCACCACCTGGCAGTCGTTCTGCGCCGTGGCCTGCACGGCGGCGGCACCGCCGCGATACGGCACATAGGCCCAGGCAATGCCGAAGTGCTTTGCGATCACGATCGCGGTCAGCTGGTTGGCTGAGCCCACCCCGCTATGCGCCACGTTCAGCCTGTCCGGGTTGGCCTTCGCATGCGCCACCAGCTCGGCCACCGTGCGCGCGGGCACGCTGGGATGCACGGCGAACAGGTAGGGCGCGAAGATCAGCATGCTGACCGGCGCCAGGTCCTTCGCCAGGTCGAAGGGCAGCTTGCTGAACAGCGCCGGCGCGGTGGCCAGCGACCCGACATCGGTCAGCAGCAGCGTGTGGCCATCGGGCGGGGATTTCGCCACCAGGTCGGCGGCGATGTTGCCGTTGGCCCCCGTGCGGTTTTCCACCACCACGTTCTGCCCCAGCGCAGCGCCCAGGCCCGGCGCCAGCAGGCGCGCCAGGATGTCGCTGGTGCCGCCGGGCGCGAAGGGGATGATCAGGCGGACGGGCCGGTTGAATTGGGCACGCGCGGCGACGGGCAGCAGCGCGGGTGCGGCCAGGGCGGCGCGGCGGGTGAGCATGGCGGTTTCCTTCCCGGTGTCCGTGGCACACGACGCTAGGACCCTGCCCGCCGGGCATCAACCGGCTTCCTGATCGCACGGCTTCCGGCTAGGGTCCGCACATGTCCGGCCCAGCCGGCACAACGGGGAGATTCACATGCGACGCATCCTGCTTGCGACCGCGCTGGCAGCCAGCTTGGCGTGGTCGGCCCAGGCCCAGACTCAGGCGCAGACTCAGGCTCAGGCCCAGGCCCAGGTCTTCCGCTACGCCAATGATGGCGACGTGAATTCCATGGACCCCTACGCGCGCAACGAAACCTTCCTGCTGACCTTCCTGGGCAACATCTATGAACCGCTGGTGCGGCGGAACCGCGAGCTGAAGGTGGAACCGGCGCTGGCCGTGCGCTGGGAACAGCCCAGCCCCACCGTGTGGCGCTTCCATCTGCGCCAGGGCGTGAAATTCCAGGACGGCACGCCGTTCACGGCCGATGACGTGGCGTTCAGCGTGACGCGGGCCAAGGCGCCGGGCAGCAACATCTCGACCAAGCTGGCGACGGTGGCCGAAACCCGCGTGATCGACGCGCACACGATCGAGTTCGTCACCAGCGCGCCCAACCCCATCATGCTGGAGGAGATCGCCGACTTCTTCATCATGTCAAAAGTCTGGGCGGAGAAGAACAACGCCACCCAGTCGGCCGATCTCACGCAGCGGGCCGAGAATTTTGCCACCCGCAACGCCAACGGCACCGGCCCCTTCCTGCTGGCCAGCCGCGAGCCCGACCGGCGCACCGTGCTGCGGCCGAACCCGACCTGGTGGGACACGCCCGAACACAATTTGACCGAGGTGCAGTTCAACGTCATTTCGAACGACGGCACGCGCGTGGCGGCCCTGCTGTCGGGCGAGATCGACATGATCTACACCGTGCCGCCGCAGGACACGCAGCGGCTGTCGAACGCGGCCAATATCCGCATCCTGCAGAAGGCGGAGCTGCGCACCATCTTCCTGGGCTTCGACCAGAGCCGCGATGCGCTGCTGAAGTCCGACGTGACGGGCCGCAACCCGTTCCGCGACGTGCGCGTGCGCCGCGCCTTCTACCAGGCGATCGACATCGAGGCGATCCGCACCCGCGTGATGCGCGGCCAGGCGCGCGTGAGCGCGCTGATGTACGGCCCCGGCATCAACGGCTATGACGAGGAGCAGGACCGCCGCCTGGCGTACGACCCCGAGGCCGCGAAGCGCCTGCTGGCCGAGGCGGGCTATCCGAACGGCTTCCGCGTCACCATGGACTGCCCGAACGACCGCTATGTGAACGACGAGGCGATCTGCCAGGCGGTCACCGCCATGCTGGCCCGCGTCGGCATCCGCATCGACCTCAATGCCCAGACCCGCGCCCGCTACTTCGCGGAAATCCTTGGCCCCCGCTACAACACCAGCTTCTACCTGCTGGGCTGGACGCCTTCCACCTACGACGCGCACAACGCGTTCTTCAACCTGATGGCCACGCGCGGTGGATCGCGCGGGCAGTTCAATGTCGGCGCCTGGTCGAACCCGCGCTTCGACGAGCTGACCACCGCCATGGCGACCGAGACCGACCCCACCCAGCGCATGGCGATGATCCGCGAGGCGAACCGCATCCATGCCGAGGATGTGGGGCACATCCCGCTGCACCAGCAGCAGGTGGTGTGGGCGACGCGCACGAATGTCGAGGTGGTGCAGCTGGCCGACAACTGGTTCCCGCTGCGCTACGTGCGCATGCGCTGAGCGCAGCCGGCCTGGATTGACGCGGGGCGCCTCCGGCGTTACTTAACTCAGAAGTTAAGCAATGCCGGAGGACCCGCCATGCAGACCATCTCGCCCTGTCTCTGGTTCATGGAGAACGCCGAGGAGGCCGCGCGCTTCTACGTCTCGATCTTCCCGGATTCGCGCATCGACCGCGTCAGCACCAGCCCGGCAACCACGCCGGCCGGCCCGCCCGGATCGATCGTGATGGTGGACTTCACCTTGTTCGGCCGGCCTTTCTTCAGCTTCAGCCCCGACCCGCAGGACCGGTTCAACAACGCGATTTCGTTGATGGTGAGCTGCGATACGCAGCAGGAGATCGACCGCTATTGGGACGCCCTGTTGCAGGGCGGCGGCCAGGCCGTGCAATGCGGCTGGCTGAAGGATCGTTATGGGGTGTCCTGGCAGATCACGCCGGGCGCGCTGCTGGACATGGTCGCCGATCCCGACCGCGAGAAGGCGCGGCGCGCGATGGAGGCGATGATGACAATGGTCAAGCTGGACATCGCCGCGCTGCGCCGGGCGTTCGACGGCGGCTGAGGCTTGACGCCGGGCTTCTAGGATCATATACCTTCAGTATCAACTGCCGAAGTTGCGTCGAGGTCCCCGTCATGGCCCGTCCCTGTCAGAGTCTGGCGGGTTGGCGAAAAGGCCGGTCCACCCGGTGAACCGTCGGTTCATTTGCCTCATTCCGGCGCGAATGCGTCTGGATTTGACGCCCCACGTCAATGAGAGGATCAGAAGCCCTTCGCCTCGAACTGGTCCATGGCGTGCAGCGGCGGCCGCACCTGGCCGTCGCGCAGCCGGGCGCGGGCGACGCTGTCGCCCCGCAGCACGGCATCGAGGAACAGCACCGAAAGGGCTGCCGAGCGCTGGGTGAACGGCGCGCTGCGCGCCTGGATCCAGTCCGGCCCCTCGCCGGCGAAGGCGAAATGGTCGGCCTCGTGCAGCACCGCCAGGACCTGTGGCGCGCCGGTGACGGCGTCGAACGGGATGCGGCGGGCCTCGGGCTCGATACCATCGATGCGGCCGGCATCGTCGGTGCCGGTCAGGTGCAGCATGGGGGTGCGCACGCGCGCGAAGGCCAGCGAAGCCGGGATGCCCATGGGCGGGCTGGGCGACATGGCGATGGCGGCCCGCACGCGCGGGTCGGGCAGGCCCAGCCCCTGGCCGCTGGTGCCGGGCAGCCGCTCGCCCACCACCTTCTGCACGGTCCAGGCACCGTAGCTGTGGCCGGCCACGGCGAACATGGTGGGATCGATGCCGAGATCGGGCGTGCGGCGCGCGGCCTCGTTGATCGCGAACACGATGTCGCGCAGCCGGTCCAGCGCGGCGCCGGGGGTCAGCGCATTGGCGACCGCCGCGGTGCGGCTGGCGCCCGCCTGGTAGATCGCGCCGTCGCTGCCCGGGTGCTGCAGCTGGAGTGCCGCGTAGCCTGCCTCGGCCAGCGCCTCGCCCAGCCAGGAAAGCCCGTCGCGCGTGCCGCCCAGGCCGTGGCTGAGGATCACCGTGGGCGCCGGCCGGTTCACCAGGGCGGGGCGGAAGATCACCGGGATGTCGCGGCGCCGCGCAGCGTCGCGCCAGGTGGCGCGGAGCGGCGGGAACAGCGGTGCCGCGATGGCCGGTGCTGCGAGCGCCGCGCCAAGGAACAGGCGGCGGCCTAGTCGAGCGTGCACAGCAGCGGCGCGTGGTCGGACGGGTTCATGCGTCCGCGATACGCGCGGGCCACCCGACAGGATGCAAGACGTTCCGCCACCGTCGCCGACAGCAGGGCGTGATCGATGCGCAGGCCCCGATCACTCTCCCAGTCGCCGCTGCGATAGTCCCAGTAGGTCCAGGGTTTTCCCGCCGGATCGAGCGCGCGGGCCGCGTCGGTGAAGCCGTGCCAGACCAGGCTGCGCCAGGCGGCGCGGCTTTCGGGGGCGCAGGTGCTGTCAGTTGCTTCGATGCCCGGCACGCCGCAATCCTGCGGCGTGGGGCAGACGTTCAGGTCGCCGGCCACCACCATGGCCTCGCCCAGCGCCAGGCGGGGCGCGATCATGGCGGTGAAGGCGTTGGTCCAGCGCAGCTTCAGCGCGAAATTGTCCGACCCCGGCGGGTTGCCGTTCGGGAAGTAGCAGTTGGCGAAGGTGATGTTCTGAATGCGCAACAAAAGGCAGCGCGCCTGGTCGCTGCCGCCAAGCGCCGGGGTTTCCACCTGATCATGCGCGAGCCCGCGGCGCAGCAGCGTGGCGACGCCATTGTACGCCTTCTGCCCGTGCACCACCGCGTCGTAGCCGGCGGCGGAGATCTCCAGGCCGGGGAATTTCTCGGTCTCGACCTTGATCTCCTGCAGCATCAGCAGGTCGGGCTTCGCTTCCGCGAGGAAGTCGAGCACATGCGGCAGGCGCACGCGGATGGAGTTGACGTTCCAGGTGGCGAAGCTGAGTGGCATTGCGCGACTATAGCGCCCAATCAAAGTGGAATGTCGTAGGTCACCCACATGGTGCGCGTGGCAAGCCGGTCGTAGAGCGTGCGGGCGCGGTAGTTGTTGTCGGCGGTCTGCCAGCGCACGACGCCGCATCCCTTGTCGCGCGCGATCGCGGTGACCGCTTCGATCAGCGCGCGGGCGGCGCCGCTGCCGCGGCTGGCCGGGTCAACGAACAGGTCATCCAGGAACAAACCCATCGCCGCGCGCGACGGACGAGGAAAGAGCCGCCAATGCGCAAGTCCGACCGGCACGCCGGCACGTTCGGCCAGCAAGCCGTGCAGCGGCTGCGCCGGATCATGCAGCCAAGCCCACACGGTCTCGCGCATGGCTGGGGTCTGATCGACCTTGTAGAAGGCGGCATAATCGGCAAACAGCACCTCCCATGCGGCACGGTGCCGAGCCTCAAGCGGCACGATGTCGATGCCGCTCACTCAGCCGCTTCCGCGTAGGCCTCCAGCGGCGGGCAGGTGCACACCAGGTGGCGGTCGCCGTGCACGTTGTCCACGCGCTTGACCGGGGGCCAGTATTTCCAGGCCGCCACCCAGGGCAGCGGGAACGCGGCCGCTTCGCGCGAATAGGCGTGCGTCCAGTCGGCGGCCATCAGCTCAGCCGCGGTGTGCGGGGCGTGCTTCAGCGGCGCATCGTCCTTCGGCAACTGCCCGTTCTCGATCGCGGAAATCTCGCCACGTATCGAGATCATCGCCTCGCAGAAGCGATCGAGTTCGGCTTGGCTTTCGCTTTCCGTCGGCTCGACCATCAGGGTGCCGGTTACGGGCCAGCTCATGGTCGGCGCGTGGAAGCCGAAATCCTGGAGCCGCTTGGCGATGTCCTCCACGCCCACGCCGGCGTCGGCCTGGAAGCCGCGGCAGTCCAGGATGCATTCGTGCGCCACCATGCCGCCGTGGCCAGTGTACAGGATCGGGTAGTGATCCTTCAGGCGATGCGCGATGTAGTTCGCGTTCAGGATCGCCAACTGGGTGGCCTGCGTCAGGCCATCGGCGCCCATCATGGCGATGTAGGCATAGGGGATCGGCAGGATGCCGGCACTGCCGAAGGGTGCCGCGCTGACCGGCCCGACCCCGGTGGCGGGGCCGGCGCCCAGATCCATGGGGTGGTTGGGCAGATGCGGCGTCAGGTGCGCGGCCACGCCGATCGGCCCGATGCCGGGGCCGCCGCCGCCATGCGGAATGCAGAAGGTCTTGTGCAGGTTGAGGTGGCACACATCGGCGCCGATCGCGGCGGGGCTGGTGATGCCGACCTGCGCGTTCATGTTGGCGCCGTCCATGTACACCTGGCCGCCGGCGTCGTGCACGGCCTGGCAGATGTCCTTGATCGTCTCCTCGAACACGCCATGCGTGCTGGGATAGGTCACCATCAGCGCGGCCAGGTTTTCCCGGTGCTGCGCGATCCTGGCCTTCAGGTCATCGACGTCGATGTTGCCGTCCCGGTCGCAGCCGACAACGACGACGCGATAGCCCGCCATCACCGCGCTGGCCGGGTTGGTGCCGTGCGCACTGCTGGGGATCAGGCAGATGTCGCGGTGCCCCTGGCCGCGCGCGGCCTGGTAGCCGTGGATCGCCAGCAGGCCGGCATACTCGCCCTGGCTGCCGGCGTTCGGTTGCAGCGACACCGCGGCGAAGCCCGTGATGGCGCACAGCCAGGCTTCCAGCCGCGCGATCATGGCGCGGTAGCCGGCGGTCTGGTCCGCGGGCGCGAAGGGATGGATGTGCGCGAAGCCGGGGAAGCTCACCGGCATCATCTCGGCGCTGGCATTGAGCTTCATCGTGCAGGAGCCCAGCGGGATCATGCTGCGATTGAGCGCGATGTCCTTCTCCTCCAGCCGGCGCAGATAGCGCAGCATCTCGTGCTCGGCATGGTGGCTGCTGAACACGGGGTGGGTCAGGTAGGCGCTGCGGCGCAGCAGGCCGGCGGGCAGGCTTTCCGCGGCGTTGCCCAGGGCCGGCGCCGGCTTGCCCGCGGCCCCTGCCAGTGCCGCGACGATCGCCGCCAGGTCGCTTTCGGTCACGGTTTCGTCGGTCGCAATGCCGATCGTCGTGGCGTCGATGCGGCGCAGGTTGAAGCGCTGCTCCAGCGCCGCCGCCATCACGGCATCGGCGCGGTCACCGCAATCCAGCGCGATCGTGTCGAAGAAGTTTTGGTGCCGCGGCGCAAAGCCCAGCGCGCGCGCGGCGCCGGCCAGCAGGCGGGCGGCAAGGTTGGTGCGCTGCGCGATAGCCTTGAGGCCATCCGGCCCGTGCCAGGCGGCGTACAGCCCCGCCATCACCGCCAGCAGCACCTGGGCGGTGCAGATGTTGCTGGTCGCCTTCTCGCGCCGGATATGCTGCTCGCGGGTCTGCAGCGAAAGCCGCATCGCAGGGTGGCCCGCGGCATCGACCGACACGCCGACAAGCCGCCCAGGCATCTGCCGCTTGAAGGCATCCTTGCAGGCGAAGAACGCCGCGTGCGGGCCGCCGAAGAACAGCGGCACGCCGAAGCGCTGGGAATTCCCCACCACCACGTCAGCGCCCATTTCGCCTGGCGGGGTGACCAGCGTGAGTGCCAGCAGGTCGGCCACCACGATCGCCAATGCGCCGGCGGCGTGGGCGGCAGCGATGTCGGCTGACACGTCGCGCAGCAGACCGTCGGTCGCCGGATAGGCCAGCAGCACGCCGAACGGCTTGTCGGCCAGCGCGGCACCGATCGCGTCGGCCGCGACCACACGCACCTCGTAGCCCAGCGGACGGGCGCGGGTCTCGACCACGGCGATGGTTTGCGGATGGCAGCCGGCATCGACCACGAACAGTCTTGACTTCGCCTTGTGCGCGGCATGCGCCAGCGCCATCGCCTCGGCCGCCGCGGTGCCTTCATCCAGCAATGAGGCGTTCGCCACGGGCAGCCCGGTCAGGTCGGTCACCATGGTCTGGAAGTTCAGCAGCGCTTCCAGTCGGCCCTGGGAGATCTCGGCCTGGTAGGGCGTGTAGGCGGTATACCAGCCGGGATTCTCCAGCACGTTCCGCTGGATCACCGGCGGCGTGTGCGTGTTGTGGTAGCCAAGCCCGAGCAGCGAGGTCACGTCGCTGCGGTTCTGCGCCGCGAACCCGGCCAGCTCGGCCATCACCGCGTGCTCGCCCTGCGCCGCAGGCAAGTGCATGGGTGCCGCGAGCCGTATGCCGCCCGGCACCGTCTTCGCGATCAGGTCATCGAGCGAGGCGCAGCCCAGCGCCTTCAGCATCGCGCGCCGCTCGGCCGCCGACGGCGCGTTGTGGCGGTCGGCGAAGCGATCGTCGGTGGCCAGCGCCCGGAAGGTTTCGAGGGTCACGACAGGGTCTCCAGGAAGGCGGCATAGGCGGTCTCGTCCATCAGCGCGGCAACCGCGCCGGCATCCGCCAGGTCCATGCGAAAGAACCAGCCGCCATCCTGCGGCTCGGCGTTGACCAGGGACGGGTTGTCGATGATCGCCTGGTTGACCTCCACGATCCGGCCGGCAAGCGGCGCATAGACGTCGCTGGCGGCCTTCACGCTTTCGACCACGGCGATCGCCTCGCCTGGAGTCACGTCGCGACCGGGATCAGGCAGCTCCACGAACACCAGGTCACCCAGCGCCTGCTGCGCGTGGTCGGTGATGCCCACGGTGGCAACGTCGCCATCCAGCCGCACCCATTCGTGGTCCTTGGTGAAGCGCAAATCCGACATGTCGATGGTGGCCTTTCTCAGCGAACGTAGCGATGCGGGACGAAGGGCATGGGCACGACTTTTCCGGGCACCGGCCTGCCGCGCACCATGAACTCCACCGGCGTGTCTTCGGCCGCGAAGGCGCGCTCGATCATGCCCATCGCGATCGGGAAGCCGAGCGTCGGCGACGGCACGCCGGACGTCACCGTGCCGACCACCACGCCATCGGCGGCGCGGATTTCCGTGCCGGCGCGCACCGGGGCGCGGCCATCCACGCGAAAGCCCGCGCGCACGCGCAAGGGCCCGGTCAGCAGGGCGCTTTTCACCGTCTCGCCGCCGTTGAAGTCCCAAAGCTGCTTGCGGCGCTTGCCGATCACCCAGGTCAGCCCCGCCTCGACCGGGTTGGTGAAGGCATCGATGTCGCTGCCGTGCAGGCACAGGCCTGCTTCCAGCCGCAGCGAATCGCGCGCGCCCAGGCCGGCCGGCGCCACTTCCGGCTCGGCCAGAAGCTTTTCGGCAAGCGCCTCGGCGTCGGCGTTGGCGACGGAGATTTCGAACCCGTCCTCGCCCGTGTAGCCGCTGCGCGAGACGATGGTTCCGATGCCGGCAAGCGCGGTCTGGGCGACCCCCATGAAGGGCAGCGCGGCGGCTTCGGGCGACAGCCTTGCCATGACGGCGGCAGCCTGCGGCCCCTGCAGCGCCAGCAGCGCGCGATCGGGCCATTCGGTCAGCCGATCGCCCAGCACGCGGCGCAGGATGGCGAAGTCGGCCGCCTTGTTGGCGGCATTCACCACCACGAACAGGCGATCCTGGCCCAGGTTCGCGACCATCAGGTCGTCGTCGATGCCGCCGGACGTGTTCAGCAACAGCGTGTAGCGCTGCCGGCCGGGCTTCAGCCCCAGCACATCGCCCGGCACCAGGCGCTCCAGCAGGTGCGCCGCATCGGCGCCCGCCAGCACGCCCTGGCCCATATGCGACACGTCGAACAGGCCGGCCTGGGCGCGGCAGTGCGTGTGTTCCGCGATGATGCCGGCCGGGTATTGCACCGGCATGCTGTAGCCGGCGAACGGCACCATGCGTGCGCCCAGCCTGCGATGCAGCGCGGCCAGCGGTGTTTCCAGCAGTGATTGGTTCAACCAGGCCCCCGCGACGACACGACACGGCGCGTGCTTGCGCCGGTCGGCCCCCCTCTGTCGCGGAACCTGAGAGTTTCAGCCCTGAAGGAAGGCGGGCCTTACTCCGTCGGTGCAGGCGGCGGCCTGCTTTCCAGAGATCCCAGTTTGCCCGCGCGGTCCTGGTGCCTGAGCGATTCCGGGGGCCGGTTGCGCCTTCGGCGGTCGGTCCGGGCAAGCGACCGGTCCGACTCTCTCCCGCGCGGGAAGCGAGACGAAGGGAGATATGCATTATGAGGTCAGTTGGAGCAAGCCACGATTGGTGTCGAGACATGGGTTCTTCGGACGAAAACCCCAGCCTACCGTTGGTGCCGCCAGAGCAACTTGCGGCCCTGGTCGCTCGCCTCGGCACCTTCGAGGCGCACGAGGTCTGGACGGCGGTCAAGGATGACCCGGCACTCGTTGGCGACGACGGCAACGGCCACGCAAGAGGCTGGCGCATCCTGGCGGAGATATGTGGCTACATGCTCCACCCTGCTGACCCTGCCCCCTGGGGTGCCCTCGGTTTGAAGTAGGGTCCGTCGAAGGGAGACGGACGATGCGGCGATCAAGGTTCACGCAGGAGCAGATCATTGGCGTGCTGAAGGAGCACCAGGCGGGCGC
>JAESGU010000080.1_pt1 | contig 65887 bp, 51 predicted proteins | sample 9266271 | NCBI WGS metagenome assembly JAESGU01 (sample SAMN15740544, study PRJNA653495) | algae metagenome | isolation source: Scytonematopsis contorta HA4267-MV1 and co-occurring heterotrophs from mud... | place: USA: Palolo Valley Trail, Honolulu, Hawaii | collected 2009-07-25
GGTAATTGGTAATTGGTAATTGGTAATTGGTAATTGGTAATTGGTAATTGGTAATTGGTAATTGGTAATTGGTAATTGGTAATTGGTAATTGGTAATTGGTAATTGGTAATTGGTAATTGGTAATTGTTTTTGAATTTAAGGAGACGCGATAAATAAAGTCTCTACAGTAATAATTTATTGTGACCAATCCCCACTTATCACTGTCTAATTTTGAATTTTGAATTTTGGATTTTGAATTTTTATGATTGGCTTCATTCATCAATTACGACGACGCACATCTTTAGGATGGCTGCAACTGAGTAAAGAAAAAGGTCGTTTTTTGGTAGCTTTATCAGGAATTGCCTTTGCTGATGTTCTTATGTTTATGCAGCTAGGGTTTCAAAATGCTCTGTTTGACAGTAATACCAGAGCGCATCGTGCTATGGAAGCAGACATTTTTTTGCTTAGTCCCCAAGCACGTAACCTAGCAAATATGTCCAGCTTTACTAGAAGAAGACTTTTCCAAGCGATGGACACACCAGGGGTAAAGTCAGCAGAACCAATGTATGTAAATTTTATAGATTGGAAAAATCCCCAAACTCGCCTAAAAACATCAGTATTAGTTATAGGCTTTAATCCTGACAAACCAGCTTTGAACCTACCAGAAGTAATATCTCAAGCTGACTCTATCAAATTGCCAGATACTTTTCTTTTTGACCGTGCTGCGAGGGGAGAATATAAAGAGACATTTGCCCAAATTGACCAAGGTAAACTTGTAAATACAGAAATCGACAGACGAACAATTAGCATCAGCGGTTTATTTAAAATTGGTGCTTCCTTTATTGCAGATGGTACTTTAATTAGCAGCGACCAAAACTTTTTGCGGTTATTTCCCCGACGAGATATAGGAAGTATCAGTTTGGGTTTAGTGCAAATACAGCCAGGTTCTGACCCAAAACAGGTAGCAGATTCCTTAAAACAGCGCTTAGGTAATGATGTACAAGTGCTAACAAAAGAGGAATTTATTACCTTTGAAAAAGATTACTGGCAAAAAAATACAGCCATTGGTTTTATTTTTAGCCTTGGTGTTGGAATGGGTTTCATGGTGGGGGTAATTATTGTTTACCAAGTACTTTCAACCGATGTCAACGCCCATATGAAAGAATATGCCACTTTCAAAGCTATGGGATACCGAAACTCCTATTTGCTGAGTGTGGTGTTTGAAGAAGCAATAATATTAGCGGTGTTAGGATTTTTACCTGGTTTAGGGGTTTCTTTCGGGTTATACACAATGACACGAAATGCGACCAATTTACCAGTTATCATGACATTAGCACGAGCGTTACAAGTGCAAATACTGACCATAATTATGTGCATGATTTCCGGTGCTATTGCTACTCGTAAAGTACAATCAGCAGACCCAGCGGATATGTTTTAAGGGGAGTGGGGAGTGGGGAGTGGGGACAATTACCAATTACCAATTACCAATTACCAATTACCAATTACCAATTACCAATTACCAATTACCAATTACCAATTACCAATTACCAATTACCAATGACAGAAGCAGTAATTTCAATTCAAAATCTTGACCACTTCTTCGGTAAAGGTCAACTCCGGAAGCAAGTATTGTTTGATATTAATTTAGAAATCAATGCTGGTGAAATTATCATCATGACTGGACCATCTGGTTCTGGCAAAACAACACTTCTTACTTTGGTAGGTGGGTTACGTTCTCCACAGTCGGGTAGTTTGCGGGTACTAGGACGGGAACTGGTTGGTGCTAGTGCAGGACAATTAACTGTAGCGCGTCGTAATCATGGTTATATTTTTCAGGCACACAATTTACACAATAGCCTGACAGCTTTACAAAATGTCAGAATGGGTTTAGAAGTGCATCCAAACATTTCTCCAGCATCCATGAAAAGGCGTTCCAAAGAAATGCTGGAAGAGGTAGGATTGGGAGAGCGTGTAAATTATTATCCAGAAGACTTATCTGGTGGACAAAAACAACGGGTGGCTATTGCTCGTGCTTTGGTAAGTCATCCAAAAATTGTGCTTGCAGATGAACCTACAGCAGCGCTTGATAGTAAGTCTGGACGGGATGTCGTTAACTTAATGCAACAATTGGCGAAAGAACAGGGCTGTACGATTTTGTTAGTAACTCATGACAACCGAATTTTAGATATTGCTGACCGCATTGTGCATATGGAAGATGGAAAGTTAGCAGCGGATACTCCAGCTCTTGTAAGTTAAACTCATTACTCTTGACTCTCCCCGTAAACGAGGCTACCGCGTACACACAAGAAGAAATCCCTTCACGCTTCGTGCAAGGGGTAATTTCAATATATTGTGTGTACACGGTAGGTTTACGGGGAGTCACCGTTGGGAGTGGGGTTTCATGTGCGGGTACGAAGTGTATTGGGATTAGAGTTATGTTTTTTGATTAAGAAATTGTTAAAAATATAGTTTTAGATTGAGAATAAGTCATGCTAACAACTTAATAACAATCAAATATCAGCGTTTTTACTGCTTGTGCTTCAGTACTATAGTACTAAAAATAAGAAGAGAACAAAAGGCATCCTTTTTGCTGGAAACACTACGGATAATAATACAGTCTGTTTTTCAACAGAAGCAAGTTTTTAAGGCTGTATGACAACTCAAAACAACACGACCGTTTCTGAAAATCAATCGCTTGCATCAAAGTTCAAAGCTTTTAAACCTCAACGCCATGCATCAATTTTAGCTTTGGGTGTGTTTGCGGCTTTTACCTTACCAGTTGCCCTTACAGCCCAGCAGCCTCAGGATGCTTTGCAAGTTCAAGTTTCACCAAAAAATCCTCGTTTGGGGGATACTATCTCGCTGATGGTAACCCGCAACAGTGCCTTAAATAGTGGCGATGTAGCCGTAACTGTTGGGAAAGATACTTTTAAAGCATTTCAAGTTGCACCGAATAAATATCGTGCGTTTATTCCCACTACCCCACTAGAAAAACCTGGAACCAGAGCAATTAAAGTTTCTGCTGGTGGTGAAACAGAAAGTTTATCCGTACAGGTAGCAAATAGGAAATTTCCTATACAAAGAATAAATTTACCACCTGGTAAAGCTGGAGTCAAAGCTACACAATTGGAATTGAGACGAGCTAGAGAGTTTAGAGAAACTGTAACTCCAGAAAAATTTTGGGATGGCCCATTTTTACACCCAAATACAGGACGAAAAAGTACACCTTATGGTGTGCGTCGCTATTATAATGGGGTATTTGCACAAGATTACTATCATCGAGGAGCAGACTACGCATCTCCCACGGGTTCGCCAGTGATTGCGCCTGCACCAGGACGTGTAATTTTAGTAGGTAGGGTATCTCAGGGGTTCCGGGTTCACGGTAACACTGTTGGTATTGACCACGGACAGGGAGTTTCCAGTATACTTATACACCTGAATAGCATAAATGTTAAAGAAGGTGATATGGTTAAAGCTGGTCAAAAAGTGGGAACAGTAGGCTCAACGGGTGCATCGACTGGGCCGCACTTACACTGGGGTTTGTATGTTAATGGTAAATCTGTTGACCCAATACCCTGGACAAACACTGGACTTGAATAGTAGAAAGGTGTATATTTTTTGCTCATAATTGGGCAAAATAAATTGGGTTGATACCGTCCCTACCTCACGAGTGGTGGCTTTAATAAGATGAGCGTTATGACTATAGAAAAAATTGTGGAACAAGCTCTCCAGGATGGTTATCTTACACCAGTAATGGAAGCAGAAGTTGGGCGAATCTGTGATAATGCCTCGGAACTCTCTATTGAAGAGTACATGGCGCTAGACCGTCTTATGGGAGCGCTGTTAACTGGTGATGTAGCGGCGGTTCCCCGCAAGCAGTTTATTAACGTCATGGAAGAGTTAGTTTTAACTGAGGCTATTGCCAGTGTTGCCGAAATTGAAGCCACCAGCGAAACAACGCTGGATGTGGGTGACATAGCTGCTTATGCCCTGAATCGTCTCCCGCCCTTATATGCTACTACCGAAGAAGGTGCTGCAATTCAGCGTCAACGTGCTAAAGACCAACTTCAGGAATTAATTGCCCAACAGGTTAGCGAGGGTATATCCCTCTATTTAGATAGACCAAGTCCTTTCCCAGAAAGGCAGGCACTTGGTAAAAGCACTGGAAATGAGATTTTGCGGCAAGTTAGTAATTTGCTGCAAGTCTATGCACCCAATTTTGAACAAAAAACACGTTAACAATTCAAAATTCAAAATTAGAAATTCAAAATTAAAAATTTAATCCTGTTAAATTTACATGCTGTCGAAGTACACTTCAACATCCTTTTTACCATTTTGAATTTTGAATTTTGAATTTTTAATTATTCAGTGCTTAACCTCCACTGGTGTGCCGATGCGTACTTGCTCGTAGAACATAAGTACGTCGGCATTTCTCATTCTTAAACAGCCGTGGGATACAGGACTGCCAACTAAATCACTGTCCGGTGTTCCGTGGAAGCCAATTTTATTTTTTCCGTCTGACCAAAAGCCAATCCAGCGTTCTCCTAGAGGGCTGTCTGGTCCTGCTGGAAAAATTTTACCTGTAATAGGGTGACGCCATGCTGGGTCATGTTGCATATGCATGACTTGAAAGTTTCCTGTAGGCGTTTCCCAACCCTTTTTCCCAACACCAATAGGGTAACTGGCAACAACTGTATCTTTATGGTACACAAATACGCGACGCTCACTTAAATTGACGGTGACTCGTGTGCTTCCTGATGCTGGTGTAAAGGCTGATTCGTGATGGATTGGTCCCCTAACTGGTCCTCTGGCTATTACTGTCCTACGAGGATTTCTTACTTGTTCGTTTTGTTTTAAACTCTCCATCTGCTTTTGTAGGGACTGTGTGGCTTGTACTACATTAGGAGCTTCCGGAGTATTAGCCTTTATAGAATTACTAATACGCCAATGAAGACCAAAGGACAGGACTGCAGTGCTAAAAAAGAACAATATCACCACACCCAAGCTTGAAGATTCATTTTTTGCCATCTTCATCGCTGATATTTTCTCCCCTACTATCTAACTGATATTAATTTGCGTTTTGACTTCAAGTCTGTGGTTACCGACACTGGGAAGTAGGAATTTTTTTAGAAACATTTTTGCAATATTCTTGGGAACATTCTTCCTTCCATTACGTCATCACAAACTCTTAAGAATTGCTAACACCATCAATGAAGTAATATTCTAAGCCTTTTTACATTGTTTTGCTGGTTTAATAATTACTCTTTTGAGAGCATAACCCCAGATTAATGATTTTCTGCATGAAAAGTTTACAAAGTTTTATCCGTTTCCTTATGAATTTTCCTATATCGCTGGGCAGACTATGAGTATGCAACTTCGGTTTTACTTGTAGCCAAAAATTTATGAAAATATTCAGCATTTTCTGGAACTTTACAAGTGCGTCCGGTAACTATTAATAGTGTGGGTGAGATAAAAGTCATGTTTGAAAAATTATTGCTGGCGGTCACAATTACATTTTCCCTCAATCTGTTTTTGCAAGTGCGTTTACCCAATCAAGCTGAGTCTGGTACTAAATATCAGCAAGCTGACGAAACAGCACCTGCTGTCCTCGTAAGATTGGCGGATAAATACAAATCCAATTAGCCTCGAAGCTATAAATGACAAATTGTTATATGCCTCGCCTAAAAATCTACTAGGCGAGGCTATTATATTTTTTGGCTACTAAAAAGTTTCATGAAACCTTTATAATTACTTCTATAAATACTTGTAAAGATTTTCGCGAATTAGTAAAGCGAATTCTCATAATTTATTTCTCATATCTATATATTGTAAACATTGATGTGTAACTTTTCTACACATTTGGTCTACACATTTGCTTCTTTGCTTGCTTCAATACATTAGTTCTGTACCTTAGTTGACCAGAAGAAGGCATCTATGCTGAGGGCAGAGAGTGGGAGAAGTTATAAGGGTAACAAGTAATACCACACGCTCTCTCTGTCCTCTGCCAACGGGGGTACAAGCCCACACTGTATTCTCTTTTACCTTGAATGCCTTCTTCCTTCTCTTCCCTTCTGCCTTCTGCCCGTACTCTTAGATGCCTCTTTTTGACTCCGAGCAGAGTACCTTCCTCTGGTCATGGGTCGGTAGGCATTTGGCAATGAAAAGCAAAATTTATTCCTTATAATATTTGCATTTTTCTTCTATCACATGTAAATTGCATTGTTACAGTAATAAATCCGTCACTGTGCAAGGGAACATCTGCCTAATTAGCGGGTCTAATAGATAGGGATGTTTTAAAGCCAGTACGATCTATGAGTCAATCGATTACTGTAACCTGGTCAACGGTGGAGGCGAGACTGCCGGAAGCGTCGGTGCAAGTTGACAAACTCTCTAACCACGATTTAATCCTGCGCTGTCAATCGGGACTGCGTCCAGATCGTGTTGGGTTTGCAGAACTTATGCGCCGTTACCAGGCTCAAGTTGACCGGGTTTTATATCACTTGGCTCCTGATTGGGCCGATAGAGCTGATTTAGCTCAAGAAGTTTGGATTCGCGTTTTTCGCAATATTAATAAGCTCCAAGAACCTGCTAAATTCAGGGGTTGGTTAAGCCGCATTGCGACTAATTTGTTTTACGATGAGCTACGCAAGCGCAAGCGCGTTGTCAGTCCTCTATCACTGGATGCTCCCCGCACGGTAGACGACGGTGAAATGGATTGGGAAATTGCTGGCGATACACCTGGACCAGAAGAAGCTCTCACCACAAGAGAGTTTTATGAGCAACTTCGTTTGGCTATTGCTGACTTGCCAGAGGTATTCCGCACCACAATAGTTCTGCGGGAAATCGAAGGTATGGCATATGAAGAAATTGCTGAAATTACTGGTGTTTCTTTAGGTACCGTTAAGTCCAGAATTGCTAGGGCTAGAACCAGGCTGCAATCCCAGTTGCAGGGCTATATCGATACATAAATCAAAATCAATCTTTCTTTCTGGTTTACTTTTAGTTACAAATTTTATAATTAACTAAGCTAATTGTCTTATTGTATGTAGAGTGCTTCTACCAACAGGAAGAAGATTGATTAATTTCCCCCATTATCCAGGATTTTACCCGTGTTTGAATTGGTAATAGTGTTAAAATGAATACCAAGTCTAAATTTGACGAAAATTCCGATGAGCGAAGAGATACCGATTCGCTATCAGGAAACACCAAACATACCAATAATTTGGCGGGTTTTAAGGATATGGTAAAGCGTGATTGCTTTGAGTTATTAAGTGCATATCTTGATGGAGAGGTAACAGCGGCTGAACGGAGACAAGTGGAAGAACTCTTGTCGAATGACCAATCGGTACAAAAACTGTATCGAAGACTATTAAGTCTACGACAAGGTTTGCGGAATATTCCCGTACCAGAGCAGCAGCCCGTAGAAGAAACTGTACAACAAGTTTTTTCTAAATTAAATCGTCGTTCACAACGGCTTTGGTTGGTTAGGGGTGCTGCGATTGCGGCTTGCGCTATTGGTGCCGTTGCTGGTTTAATGCTGGGCAATGAAGGCCGCATGGAGTTTGCTCAAAATGGAGCAGAGTCCACACAACAAGCAGTTAAACCCGCAGCGCCTAAGGTTGCCCCACTAATGGTAGCACTCAACCAGCCAGTTATACCCATCCCCAAAGCAGCAGAAGCCGCTCCGGAAATTCCTTTCAACCAACTGAAAGCCCCACAACCACCTCACAGTGACCGCACTTTGAATTAGATATTGTTTAGATATTTTTTGGATATATTTAAATATTCCAGAGATATTTGAATATACATAGAATATCAATTCAGGCAGGATAAAAAAGCACACAGTTAGGAGTTAGGGATTAAAAGTGAGGAGTAAAGTAAATTGAGAGCTATATAAATAGCTCATAATCTATAATTCGTAATTTTTTTTGAGACTAATGCCATATCCGCTCCACCAGCCATGTGGAAGCTGGACACCTCCTAACTGATGTGCCATACTTTGAGTCATTAAATAGACCCAAGCGACACCTAAGGTTTGTCCTGATAGGTCATATATCTCAATCTGTTGTCGATTATAAAGGTTTTCTTGTTTTTGTCTAGTGGGTTTGTAATCTTCTAACTCATCTAAGGCAAATAAAATTTTTGGGTCGGCAAATTCCAAAAGATATCCGTAAACCGGATTATCTCCAGAGGTCATACCTGGGTATCCTTCGTTTAGGTCAAACAGCGTACCTAACGTATAGGATTTTTTGGCTGACAAAACTTTAAAGGCACAGTATCGTTCATAGTTTTCTTCACCTGGTTTGAGTGTGCCGTAGACAAACACGCGCAACAAGCCAGAGTTTTTTTTTGAGACATATTTTTTTGAGATATACTCATTTTTTTGTAGATGTCAACAGATTTCTTTGTCTACCATTAAAATATGGAGGCAGACAAAGATTTACAAATATATATAGTAGGAGTAATGGGCGTGGATTCCCGATACAACAGTGCAGAAATTGAGGAAAAATGGCAGAAAAGATGGGCAGAGCAAGGGTTAGACAAGACACCAGCAGAGGCTAAATTGCCCAAATTCTATGCTCTGTCGATGTTCCCTTATCCATCTGGTAGCCTACATATGGGGCATGTCCGTAATTATACTATAACGGATGTGATTGCCCGCCTCAAGCGTATGCAAGGGTATCGGGTGCTGCATCCTATGGGTTGGGATGCTTTTGGTTTACCTGCTGAAAATGCTGCTATTGACCGAGGCGTTCCACCAGCAGAATGGACTTACCAAAATATCGACCAAATGCGTTTGCAATTGCAGCGTTTGGGTTTGTCGATTGACTGGGATAAGGAAGTTGCTACTTGTTCACCTGCTTATTACAAGTGGACACAGTGGATATTTTTGCAATTTTTTCAGGCTGGTTTAGCGTATCAAAAAGAATCGGCTGTAAATTGGGACCCTATCGACCAAACAGTACTTGCTAATGAACAGGTGGATAATGAGGGACGTTCTTGGCGTAGTGGTGCTGTTGTTGAACGTAAATTATTACGGCAGTGGTTCTTTAAAATTACTGACTACGCAGAAGAGTTGTTAAACGACTTGGATAAATTGCCTGGTTGGCCAGAGAGGGTCAAATTAATGCAGGCAAACTGGATTGGCAAATCAACAGGTGCTTACTTGGAATTCCCTATTGTTGGGCAAGATGCTCTTGATGAGAAAATTGCTGTTTACACTACACGTCCTGATACTGTTTTTGGTGTGAGCTATGTGGTGTTGGCACCCGAACATCCTTTGACAGCTAAGGTTACAACCCCTGAACAAAAAGCTGCGGTTGAAGCTTTTGTATCGGAAGTTAGCAATCAAAGTGAGATGGAACGCACGGCTGAAGATAAACCGAAGCGAGGTATTCCTACTGGTGCTAAGGCGATTAATCCTTTTAATGGGGAAGAAGTACCTATTTGGATTGCCGATTATGTATTGTACGAGTATGGTACTGGGGCTGTAATGGGAGTTCCGGCTCATGATGTTAGGGATTTCAAGTTTGCTAAGAACTACAACTTGCCTATCAAAGTCGTGATTATCAAAGACGCTTCCACCTCACAAGAGTCAATTTCTAAAGAGGCATACACAGAAGCCGGAATTATGGTTAATTCCGCAACATTTGATGGGATGAATTCCATTGATGCTAAACAAGCGATTGTAGAACATGCCCAAAAAGAAGGTTATGGCAAAGCGCGGGTACAGTATCGCTTGCGGGATTGGTTAATTTCTCGACAACGGTATTGGGGAGCACCAATTCCCGTAATTCATTGTCCTAATTGTGGCGCAGTACCTGTTCCTGACCAAGATTTACCTGTGTTATTGCCAGATAATGTGGAATTTTCTGGAAGAGGTCCTTCACCTTTAGCGAAGTTAGAAGACTGGGTTAATGTCCCTTGTCCAAGCTGCGGTACACCTGCAAAACGGGAAACCGACACTATGGACACATTTATTGATTCCTCCTGGTATTTCTTACGCTATCCCGATGCCAAAAACGAACAACAAGTTTTTGACCCAAGTAAAACTAACGACTGGATGCCTGTAGACCAGTATGTTGGTGGTATCGAACACGCTATTTTGCACTTATTGTATTCCCGTTTCTTCACCAAAGTTTTGCGCTCCTTAAATTTGTTGAGCTTCGATGAACCTTTCCAACGCTTGTTAACCCAAGGGATGGTACAGGGTTTAACTTACAAAAACCCCACAACCGGAAAGTATATTCCCTCATCACAGGTAAATTCGACAAATCCCGTAGACCCAGAAACAGGGGATAAATTGGAAGTCTTTTTTGAAAAGATGTCCAAATCAAAATACAATGGTGTAGACCCAGAAGAAGTTTTAGCCAAGTACGGTGCTGACACAGCGCGGATGTTCATTTTGTTTAAAGCACCACCCGAAAAAGACTTGGAATGGGAAGATGCTGACGTTGAAGGACAATTTCGTTTCTTAAACCGGGTATGGAGAGTCGTCAGTGAATATGTCAATAGCCCCAACAAAACAAAAAAATCGACTATCGACAAAGCAAAATTGACCAAAAATGAAAAAGACTTGTTGCGGTCAATCAACATCGCAATTAAAGAAGTTACAGAAGACTTAGAAGGTGACTATCAATTTAACACCGCAATTTCCGAGTTGATGAAATTAAGTAACGCTCTGAGTGACGCTCCCTTAAAAGACTCACCAGTATATAGAGAAGGTATCAATACCTTGGTGAAATTACTTGCACCTTTCGCTCCCCACATAGCTGATGAATTATGGCAACAATTAGACCACAATCAATCAGACCATAATCAATCAATCCACACCCAATCCTGGCCTAGTTATGACGCTGATGCTTTAGTTGCTGATGAATTTAATTTAGTAATTCAAATTATGGGCAAAACCCGTGGTGCTATTCCAGTACCTTCAAACTCTGATAAAGCAGCCTTAGAAAAATTTGCTCGCGATTCAGAAATTGCTCAGCGTCATCTCGAAGGCAAAGAAATTAAAAAGGTAATTGTGGTACCCGGAAAACTAGTGAATTTTGTTATTGGGTAATGTAGCGAACCCACTAACTAATTGTGCTATTTGTCATTTATGTAGGAATTATGAGTGAATCACAAATCACTCATAAACCTAAGCACTATTGACTAATGACCATTGGTTTATGACGAACACGAAAAAGCGCTTGATTGTTTAGCTCACCCAAGCGCCTCCCCGTATAAAGTTATACCAATACACTTGTTTTATGCAACATTTGAAACCTGCATAGCCCTTTATTCAAGGGAGTTACGAGGAAATCTTATGGCAAACATTTTGTGAAGTGGTATCACTCCTTGCACTCTCTAAGAATATCTTTTATAGAACTAATTGCGGAGTCTAGTGAGTGACACTTTATCAACTGCCACTTAGTGTAACAAGATGGTGTTAGGTTATGTGTGTAACACTGGTGAGTAATTATCCAGGCTTTTGGACATTTTACGATACTTTGGCAAAGAAGCAGTGGATACACGCTTGATAATTTATAAGTTTATAGTGGGAAGTCAAATTTATTATTTAACTGACTATTGATTGAAGGTATATGATGGAAACTTTTGTTCCAGGACGTCTATGCTTATTTGGAGAACACACCGATTGGGCTGGGGGATATAGGCGTCAAAACAGCAAGCTCAAAAAAGGCTACAGCCTACTCGTGGGAACAAATCAGGGAATTTATGCCAACGTGAAATCCCATCCAACTCACTTAATCATTACCACCTCCCACCCACAAACAATTTCTTTGCCAATGGATAAGCTAACTCTGCAGCAAGAAGCAGAAAAAGGGGGACTTTTCAGTTACGCAGCTGGTGTAGCCTATCAAATCTGTACCCATTTCCATGTTAAAGGATTAGAGATTCACAATTACTTAACCGATTTACCAATCCAAAAAGGATTATCCTCAAGTGCAGCAATTTGCGTATTAGTTGCACGAGCATTCAACCAAACATACGATTTAAAAATGACTTTACGTGGGGAGATGGAATATGCTTACTTGGGGGAAATTACCACTCCATCACGTTGTGGAAGATTAGACCAAGCTTGTGCTTATGGAAATCGACCCACTGCCATGACATTCGATGGTGAAAGCGTTGATATTATTGAACTGAGCGTCCCCACAGATTTATTCTTCGTAATTGTGGATTTAGGAGCCAGTAAAAATACTCAAAAAATACTGAGTAAACTGAACGAGTGTTATCCTTACTCGCATAACGAGGTACAACTCAATGTGCAAAAATACTTGGGTGATATCAGTTATGAAATTACTCAAGCAGCCGTTGACGCTCTACAAAATGGAGATGCGTACAAGCTTGGTTTCTTGATGAAACAAGCCCAAACAGAATTTGACAGGTACATGATACCCGCTTGTCCAGAAGAGTTAACAGCACCAGTACTGCACCAAATTTTGAATTATCAACCAATTCAAGCTTATATTAACGGTGGAAAGGGAGTAGGTTCTCAAGGTGATGGTACTGCACAATTTGTCGTTAAAGACCAGCAAAGCCAACAAAAAGTGATAGAACTAATTGAGCGGGACTTTCCACAAATGCAATGTTTGAAGCTGACAATATATGCCAACAAGTAAAATTAAAAAAGCAGTAATTCCAGCCGCTGGTTATGGAACACGTTTGTTTCCAGCGAGCAAAGTGGTGAAGAAAGAACTTTTCCCCATAGTTGATAAAGATGGCAGAACCAAGCCAGTAATTTTGTTAATTATAGAAGAAGCAATTAGCGCAGGAATTGAACAAGTAGCGATTGTAGTACAACCAGAAGACAAACCAATCTTCAAAAAATTATTTAAAAGACCACCCACCGCAGAACTTTTTGAGAAGTTGACACCAGAGAATCAAAAATTTAGCAAATATTTAGTAGATTTAGGCGATAAAATCACATTTTTGACGCAAAATAAACAAGACGGCTACGGTCACGCGGTATATTGCGCGAAAGAATGGGTGAATGGTGAACCGTTTTTGTTGCTGTTAGGTGACCATATTTATACATCCGATATACAAAAGTCCTGCGCTAAGCAAATTTTGGAGATTTACGATTCATTTAATCAAAGTGTTGTCGGTTTGAATACAATGCCTGGAGAATTACTGCATAAACTTGGGTGTATTACTGGTGTTTGGCAAAAAGAAAATTCCATTTTGGATATAACACAAGTTGCGGAGAAACCTAGTATTGATTATGCAAGGCAGCATTTACATGTTGAAGGTATGGGAGATAACGAGTTTTTATGTATCTTTGGATTGTATGCTTTAACATCAAAGATTTTTGATTTGTTGGAAGAAGATATTCAAAAGAATGTACGTATGAAAGGGGAGTTTCAGTTAACTACTTGCTTAGATAATTTGCGTCAGAAGGAGGGAATGACTGGTTATGTTGTGCAAGGTAAATGTTTTGATACTGGGATGCCTGATGTTTATTTGCAGACAATGATTGATTTTAGGAACAGGAAATAATTATCCCTATCAATTTGGATAAATTTTGTTATACAACTTCCCAAATGCATTAGATATATTATGTGTAACTCATCTATTGCATTTGGGTTATTGTTGATTTAGTTGACTTTACTTAAGTTATATCATATGATTATTATTCAACAAAAATTTAAGACGCTGTTTTAATTATCCCTAAAGCCTTGGCTCAAGTTCGAGAGTTAATCATCCGAATTTTGAATTCCATGAAAAATCAAGTTAATTCTAAAATCAGTAGTTCATATTCATCTATCCAGCAGATAACAGCACAAGAGCATAATGATTTAGCTTTAAAAGTTTTGATAAAATCTTCAGATGTAGATGTAGTCCACAGCAACAAGCAAATATCCATTTGGCAAAAGTTTATAAATCTACCCATTAATCGCAAGCAAATTATTGCGTTAATCGCTTCGGAAGTTATTTCTATTTTGGGAATAGGGCTTATTGGTAGGTATTTAATTACGAGTAATTTGCAGTCATTGTCACTGGAACAAGCGAAATCAGAGCTTGGGATAGTTGACATGAATTATAATATCAAAGTTAATCAAATGGGCTTTGGATTTAGGGGACAATCTGACAATAAAACAATTATTGATGGTGCGAGTCTATCTAATAATGGGGAAGTTTTAAGCCCAAACCTTAAAGCTGAAATAAAACAAATACTAAGCAATGAAATCAAAGCCCGCAAAATAGAATATGCAACTTTAGTTGGCAAAGATTTAAAAATTATCGTCAATGCGAATAACGACCGTACAGGGGAAGTGTTCAATCCTGATAATTTGGTGAGTGAAGTATTAAATTATCCCCGTCAAGTAAAAGCGACTGGAATGGTGAAGTGGTCAGAACTGAAGAGAGAAGCGCCACCTTTACCAGAGAGAGCAAAAAATCAAGATGCACTAATACGTTACACCGTGACACCTATCAAAGACCCCAATACACAAACAGTGATTGGTGTTTTGGTATCAGGAGATATTGTTAATGGCAAAGATACAATTATTCGGGGAACATTAAAAGCAACTAGTGGTGGTTATGGTGCAATTTATTTGCATAAACCATCAGGTGAATTTGCTCTCGTTAGTGCTTTAGAGCAAAATAAATCGGAGGACGTAATACCAGCCTCCGGGGATATAGCTGCTTCTTCCGAGGGGAAATTATTGTTAGCATCTGTGATGAAGAGTGAAGGCAAACCAGTGAGTGCAAGATTACAAATTGGTAATCAAATGTATGCTGTGGCAGCTAAGATTGTCCCCAATAAGGTTATTGATACAACAGATGATGATAAGGAAATTACTGTTTTGGATGAGCAAGCAGTAGCAATTTTAGTGCGGGGAAATCCAGAAACAGCACTGAATAAATTGTTAGAAAAAAGCTTTTGGATTGAACTGTTAGCTTTGAGTATAGCTTTGGGAATTATTTTATTTTGGGCATATATTCTGCGGCAGTCAATTATTCGACCTATTCAGAATTTAAGACAAACAGCCCAAAGATTTGCGAAGGGTGATACTAGTGCCCGTGCAGAAATATTTGCCATAGATGAAATTGGGCAATTAGGTGCTAGTTTTAACAGCATGGCAGATAGTATTACATCACAAAAAAATACGCAAGATAGTCAGTTACAACTGAGACAATTAGTTAATGAAATTACTGCTCGTTGTCGCAATTCTCTAAATACACAATATATTCTCAATTCAGCAGTTAATAGTATTTATGAAGCCATCAAAGCTGACCGAGTTTTAGTCTATAGTTTTGACGAAAATTGGCAAGGACAGATAGTTGCGGAAGCTGTGGGTGTGGATTTTCCTGTTGCTTTAGGGGTAAAAATAGCTGACCCTTGTTTTGAAAAATCTTACGTAGAAAAATACCAAAAGGGTAGAATTTTAGCGTTAGAAGATATTGAAAAAGCTAATTTGACTGAGTGTCACCTTAACCAATTAAGACCATTGGCTGTTAAAGCCAGCTTAGTTGCACCAATTTTGATTGACAATAAATTATATGGCTTACTCATTGCTCATCAATGTTCTGCACCAAGAGTTTGGCAAGATTTAGAGATTAGCTTATTTAAGCAAGTGGCAATTCCCATTGGTTACGCTCTTGAACAAGCATCAATGTTGGAGCAGATAGAAAAAGCTTCTTCTCAAGTAGAAATCGCTTCCCAAGAAGATTCCGTGTTGAGACAACAAATTCAGCAACTGGTAACTGATATAACTGAATTGTCTCAAGGTGATTTGACAGTGCGTTCGGAAATTATTTCTGGAAAAATTGGTACTGTTGCTGAGTTTATAAATAAAACTATCGCTGGTTTGCAAGGAATTGCCGCAAAAATTCAAGCTGATGCAACTGAAGTAAATACAGCGATTGCCCAAAATTATCAAATAATAAATCAACTTGCTGGAAATAACCCTCTGCAAACAATTGCAATCAATCAGACTATTAGACATCTCTCGGAAATGACACTCACTTTGCAAGCTTTAGCGGAGAATAGCGAAAAAATAGTCTCAGCCACCCATGATACAACCTCTACAGTTAGAGCTAGCAAGAATACTATAGAACTAACAGTGGAAAATATTGATAAGTGGCGTTCAAACATTGAAGAAACAGAGAAAAAATTCAAGCGTTTAGGAAATTATTCGCAAACTCTTTCTAGCATTGTCGCTAGAATGAACCTAATTGCAATCCAAGGGAACCTGTTAGTGGTCAATACTGGACTGGAAGTCGAAAATTATAATGAAGGAAATGAAGATTTTTCCAGTGTAATTGAAAATTTCAACGAATTAGTAACAGGCTACACTGATACAACTAGAGAGATTGAAAAACTAGTTGATGATATCCAACAAGAGACGAAAGAAATTGTTCAAGCAATTGATATAGGAAAACTTCAAGCGACGGAAGGTTCTCGTAGTCTGAAAATTGTTCAAAATAATTTACAAATTATTCTCCAAGTTTCTAGCCAAGTTGATAAATTAGCACAGGCTATTGCCCAAACTACAGGTTATCAGATACAAACATCAGAAGAGTTCACATCTTCGCTTCAAGGCATTATGGAAGATTCAAAAGCTACTTATAATTTATTTTCTGAAATTGTTCGAGTACAGGAAAAAACTCAACAACTTTCTCAGGAATTACAAGCCTCTGTAGGAAATTTTAAAACTAGTTAATTAAACCTAGGTGTGGAGATTATAACAATTTCCAGTTTGGTTAAATATATCAGCGCAATACGTAGGTTGGGTTGAGGCACGAAACCCAACCTACAAATTCTAGGTGTGGAGATTATAACAATTTCCGGTTTGGTTAAATATACCAGACCCACCCCACAAAATTTTTGAAGATTTTTTTAGTTGTTTTCCAATCGACAGCGTGCTTGGGTATCCCCTTTATTGGAATTTTGACGTTTTGCAACAATTGTTTCTAAACTTGGTCGTCCAGTAATAGCTAAGCGCCAATCAGCCCAAATTCCATAAAGAGCATCAACAATAGTACCAATCACAGGCCATTTCGTTGCAGCATAAACCCACCCCATCCCCAGGGTTTCGTAAACTCGGCGAAAAACTTCTACATTTTTAATAACTGTACCGTCCCTCAATACAGCATGAATTCGTCCCATTGCCGTCTCAAAGTCAATACCACCGTTCGCTTCCGGACTATAATCCGGAGAAGCAATATCTACGAATGCGACTAATCCCCGGCCAGCATCTCTTTTTCTCAAAAAATTCACTTCTCGTACACACAATGGGCACTCGCCGTCATAAAGCAGCTTAATTTGCCACGAATCTTGAGTAATTTCAACAGCTTGCTGGGACTGAGTTTCTAAGGAAGACATGTTAAAATTTTTACTAGAGGTCAACAAATATTTACATATGTAAATAGTTTGACACATAATCGTTAATAATCACAAATTCTCGACTGCTTAGTGTTTAGTACCAAAAAATATAAAATAAGTTACCAGGCTTATCGGCTAAATATAAGTAAACCAGTTTGCACCAATCCCACAACAAAACCTAAAATTCCCCCTAAACTCACAATCGCCTGTAACTCATTTTTCACAATCCCCTCAATTGCCGCTTCCAAATCAGCAGGAGAAGTTGATTTAACTCTATCAACAATAACTTGGTCAATATTTAAAATAGGAATAGCTTGAGACACAATTTGTTCTAAATCTTTTTCTAAATATTTTTCTAAAATTAAAGCTAACTCTTTACTAACAACTTCCAAAGAACCTTGAAGAGCGCTAGAAGAACTTAAGCGATTCATTAATAAAGTAGCAATATTCTCCCAATCCAGAGAATCACTAAAACCTTGCAAAACATCGCTACCACTAGCCTGCAAATAATGACGAACGCTTTCTCTAGTAGTTTTTCGCAACTGCCGAACTGTCACAATAGGTAAATTTTGTAAAGTTAAATTTTGCAGAAATTTCCTAACACGTTCTCGCACTGTCAAATCTCTAATTAATTCTTTAATTCGGGAATTAGTAACTTCTTTTTCGTCCAAACAAAAAGTTCGTAAGCGAGTTAAAGTATTGCGTAAGCCAAACAAATTAGCTACTACCCAGTAAGTACCGCTTGTCTTTTCTCGGAAACCTTCGTCAATTGTTTGAATCGTGTTATCCGTCAAAAAATCAATTACAGCCATCCTGATGGTGTCTGGAGGTAAAACCACTTGTAGCAGCCAATCAGCCAACCGAGTAGCTTGCTCATCACTCAGTTGAAATTCCAGCAAAACCTGGTCAAAAATTTGGTTGATTTGTGACTCCAAAAAATCATCTCGTCGCGCTAAAACTTTTAATAAGCGTGGCAAAGATTCACCAAGTAAATCGCGCAAAATACCCGCGACAATTTTTGAACTTCTCTGCTCATTGTCTGCTGACTTAATTTGGTCAACAGCCATTTGCAGTAGCCAAAGAATCGCCCCTTCCACCCGCTCTTTTTGCAGGAGTCGTCGAGCCAGATTTTGGATTTCATCTGGTGTCAACAGCGAATTCATAATGGTATCAGAAATATTCTTCGCCAACCGTTCCTGATTCCGGGGAATTAAACCAGGTGTAAACGGAAGTTTTCTACTGCCGATGTAAATTGCGCGGTAGGGACGAAACAACATTTTGATGGCTACATCATTGGTGAAATAGCCGATAATTCCACCCACTATAGGGGGAGATACATAAAGCCAAAGGTGAGACCAATCCACGGGATTTTGGATTTTAGATTTTGCGTTGCTAATAATAAATTGCTAATAGTTAATCGCTAATAGCTAATAGCTAATTGCGCTACTAAGCATCAGCAATTAGCTGTTAGCCAACTATTTCGTGACTACTAGCACTCCCATCATATCGTTCGCGATGGGGTAGTGTGTGGCTAATTGAAAACCAACTTGTAGGGCTAACTCTACCTGTTCCCTTCCACTAGGAAATCGCTCTAAGCTGGGACTGATATAAGCATATTCTGTCGTCAACCCAAAATTCTTCGCCATTGGAACGACCATATTGTCTAAATACCACTGCTGGAAAGCTCTTTGGAAAGAGTTGCTTGGACGATGAAAGTCCAAAATAGCAGCTTTGGCATTCGGTTTCAGTACCCGATACATTTCTGTTAAACTTTGGGGGATATCCGTAACATTTCTCAATCCATACCCCATTGTGATGGCGTCGAACTGATTATCACCAAAAGGTAAATTTAATACATCCCCCTCTACCCAATTAATAGGAGGAGTGGGATATTTTTGTGCAGCACGCTCACTGGCAACTTTTAGTAATTCCGGAGAAAAGTCCACCCCATGAACTAGCCCAAAGTCACCTACACGTCGCGCTAACCTAAAAGTTAAATCGCCACTACCACAGCATAAATCCAGACAAGTATCACCCAGCTTTGCACTGCTCCACTTGACTGTCATATCCTTCCATATACGATGCTGCCCTAAACTCAGCCAATCGTTTAACTGGTCGTAGACGGGGGCAATGCGGTTAAAAATATCACGTATTTCGCTCATTGGTTGACGGTTGGCTGTTGACTGTTGACTGTTGACTGTTGATATTACATGCAGTGCTATAAAAATAACAATAACAACAACGTAGAGACGTTACATGTAACGTCTCTACATCTGTGTCTCACAAAAATTAACCGTCAACCGTCAACCGTCAACCGTCAACCGTCAACCGTCAACCGTCAACAGTCAACCCTCTAAGGACAACTAGTGGCAGTCAGGGCAATTGCTACGAGTTGGGCTGATAAATCAACGAGTTTTAATTCGTCGTCGCGCAAGGTAAAGGGTTGTCTCCACTGCAATGACAAGGCTGCTAACACTTTATTCCGGTAGATTATAGGAATAACTAAATGCGCTTGGATGCCATTAGCCGCGTAGTGACCTAAACCTGACAGCTTTTGGTCGCTAGATACATTTCCGGAGAATTGCAATTTTTGGGTAGCAATCGCTTCCGTTGCCAGAGGGTCTTGCGCTAACCAATTTTCTAGTGTACCTTTTTCGCTGTAAACTCCTTGCATGTCACTCAAGGTGTCGCCTTCCAGTAGCTGGACTATACAGCCGTCAGCTATGAAACTCATTCCAAATGCAGAAGCGATGGGACTTAATGTCGCTTCCAAGTTAGGAGCATTTTGAGTTACTTCCACTAACACCTTTAACAGAGCCATTTGGGCATTAGCCCGGCGCAATTCTTCGGTACGCTGCTTGAGTAAGTCATACGTTTCCGCTGCCCTTTGCACCACTGCCTTTAGTTCCCCTGGGTCCCAAGGCTTAGTAATATACTTGTAAACTTGCCCTGCATTAATGGCATCTACCAGGTCTTCAATGTCAGTGAAGCCTGTGAGAATGATTCTAACGGTGTCGGGGAATTGAGGTACAGTTTTACTCAGGAACTCGGTTCCCTTCATTTCTGGCATACGCTGGTCAGAAATGATAACTGCTACTTCCCCTTCCTGTGCTAGAACTTGCAGGGCGTTTAAACCGCTGTCGGCTTTTAGAACGTTAAAATCTCGTCGAAATGTACGATAAAGCAAATCCAGGTTGTCTGGTTCATCGTCCACTACAAGGATTTTTAATTTTTTTGGTCTTTCTAAAGTCATCAATTGACGCCGGACTTTATCTACTTCAGAACTGGGATTATCCATACAGATAATTCCTTTTAAATTTAATCATCTTGTTATATTCCATACCAAGCTTATTTGAAAAATTCTCGTAAGCGTTGGGAGGATTTGCGGATGTCTTAGCTAGCATTTATTTCTCTCATCGTAGTTATAATTACAGTCATTCCCACTAAGATTAATTTTCTTTTTTACGAAGAAATACTGTATTATTAATAAAGATTAAGGTTCTTCTCAGTTTTAACTCAGAATTTACTGTAAAGGTAAAGTATTTAAAAGAGAACCTAGGAATAATGTAAAACCTCATCAGCAAAGGAAGTTTAGTAAAAAATAGTTTTAGTTTTAGATTATTGGTAATTTTTAGTATTTAAAAGCACAAACCTCTTAATTATGACTAATTTTTCACCCAACGCACCTCTACCAGAAAATCTCACAGATGAAATCGCTCAAGAATTGCTGCTGCAACTACGGCAAAAACAAGGTAATTGGGTGGAATGGGGTATTGCTATTGCTCAACTACAAAAAGGTGGTTACAATTCTCAGGCAATTTTTGAAGCCACTGGTTTTGAACCTATTCAGCAAAATCAAGTAATGGTGGGCGCACAAGTTTACAGTTCTTTAGAGAAAGGTGGCGCTCCCGAAGCTGTAATCAATCACTACCAGCAGCGAGGAAGTGATGTCCTTTATGAATTACGTTTGCTTACTCAGGAAGAACGCGCAGCAGCAGCAGAGCTAACCTACCAATACAAAATTGACTGTGATGAAGCGCGGGATATTGCTAAAGCTATTAAAGAATTTTCGCGCTTTCCTAATCTCCCACAAGGGTTTAGTACACATCCTGGAGATGCTGTTGCTTATCAATGTTGGAAATTAGCAAGGCAAAATTCTGACTTACAAGAGCGATCGCGTCTTATCGCTAAAGGGTTAAAGTTTGCTCACACGGAAACAGCAAGGAAACAAGTAGAACAATTGCTTGTTGATTTTACGGTAGTTCCTAAACGTCCTGCGCCGACTCTACCCTTTTACAGAGTTGATGCAGAAGAAGAAATGCCTCGCTTGCTGCCGGTAGTAGGTGAGTTACCATTAACACCGGATGACTTGAAAAGAGTGCCTTTACTGGAAGAAGAAGGGCCATTTCGTATGGTGAAGTTTGCTGGTGAGCAAGCTTGGGTTCCTGTTCCTGGCTGGAGAGTCGTTCTAGCTGCGGAAGACCCTGTAGTAATTTTGTGCCATAGCAGTAATTTGCCGACGATGCAAGTGATGTCGGAACAGGTGATGGTTGTGGTAGACCGTAGTGATAGAAAATGGAATGCTACGAGTTATTTTATTGTGGAGAATTCTGGGAAATTAGATATTCAATGGTTTGAAAGTTCTCCGGATGTTTCATTGTTAGGAAGAGTTTTGGTTATTGCACGACCTAAGAAAATTATTGATGAGGAGCTAAATAAGGATTCTTGGCAAATTGAGGAGTAGTTGGTTGACGGTTGACAGTTGACAGTTGACGGTTGAATGTTTGCGATAACATAGAGACGTTACATGTAACGTCTCTACATAATTTTTATAAATATTTTTCTAAATATTGTTTAAGAGGAAAGAGGATTGTGACTTATCTGGCTGATTCCGATACCGACAAAAATAATAGCACCGCCAATAATTTGAGCTAAAGTTGGAACTTCTCCCAAAATAATATAAGCCCCTAAAATAGCAGCAATAGGACTAAAAGCAGAAGCTACAGAAACATGGGAACTGCTGGACTTTTTTAATCCAGCAAACCATAAAGTTTGGGCTAGCGCCACAATAATAGCTCCATAAATTAACATCCAATGCCATAAAAAAGGCGATAAAACAACATCTTTAAAATAGCTTCTTCCGTAAATATATATAGTGGCAAATAAGATAAATACTGTAGAAATTGTAGTTTTAAAAACAACAAATAATCCTAAAGGAATAGTAACTAAACGGGCTTTACTAATAATACTAGAACTGGCAAAAGCAACCGCTCCTACGGCAGTTAAAATTTCACCAATACCCATAGATTTAAATATCTCAGGGGAAGAAATATCTTCCCATAAAGCTTGTAAGGATACAGTGACAATTATTCCAACAAATGAGACACACTCGCCAATAATTTTCCAATTATCAACTTTTTCCCGCAATAGCCACACTGACATGACTAAAAATAACGGTACTTCAATTCTGCCAATTAAAATAACATTAGTTACCATTGTCCGAGAAATTGCTTCAAAAGTAACACTGGGAGCCAGCGCACCCGATAAAAAAGCTACAGCTATAATACTTAACCAATCTTGAGAAGAAAGCTGTTTAAAATAATTAGGCTGTAAGTTATGACGATGAATAAAAATTAAAAAAAATAAACCGCAAATATTCCCGACTAATAAAACTGAGCCAAAGGAGATTGGATTTTTGCCATCAATTAGATGTTGGGAACCAATTAAAGTTAGTTTACGGGTAAAAGAGCTAGCAGATGCATAAATAAATATTGCTATCCACAGGTAAGTTTTTCCGGGAATTTTTTCAAAAAATCTTGATATTTTCGCCGCGATTTCTTGCATGATTTAGATTGCTCTGATTCCACCACACTATAAACTACTTTTTTATTACGATAAAGAGACGCGATAAAGAAACGCGATAAAGAGACGCGATAAAGAGACGCGATAAAGAGACGCGATAAAGAGACGCGATAAAGAGACGCGATAAAGAGACGCGATAAAGAGACGCGATAAAGAGACGCGATAAATCGCGTCTCTACTGTGCGACACTTTTTACTGCGTCTAATCCGACTTTTGTTGTTTCTTCTAGTAGTTTTGGGTCTACTATTTTATCGTTGGGTGTGTGATAATTCGGGTCTATTCCACGAAAGAAAAACAATACGGGTACACCTGCTTTGGCAAATGGTGCATGGTCGCTACCACCGCTACTAGCACCTAGCATTTTTAATTTTGGGTCAAGTTTACGTACTGATGAAGTTAAGGATTCTGTACCACCAATACCAAGTTCTTTATTTACTCCTACCATGTCGAAATTCATCATCGCTTTAACTTTGGAAAGAAATTGCGAACCTGCTTTATCAACAAATGCTCGTGAACCATGCAAACCTTCTTCTTCCCCGTCGAAAGCGATAAACCACACTTGACGTGCGTTTGGTGTATTCGATAATCTGCGTGCCATTTCCAGCACTACCGCAGTTCCGGAAGCATTATCGTTTGCTCCTGGAGAATCTGGTACTGAGTCATAATGGCCACCAATTATCATAGATGGTTGATTTACACCTTTCATCCGAGCAATAATATTACGTCCGGTGATGGTTTGTTCTTGAGTCGCAACATCTAAACTAATATTTAGTTTTTCTTGACGTGATAGTTCTGTTTTATAAAGCGATAATAAATTATTTCCATCCGTACCAGAAATTCCCAAGACAGGAATTTTTGATTTCTCGGTTAATGAAGCTGATACTAAACTATCAGATTTTGTATTAAAAATTATTATTCCTACTGCACCTGCTGCGGTCGCATTTCTAACTTTTTCTGAAAAGCGGATTTCCCCTCTGCGTACGAGAGCTATAGCATTTTTGACATTGACTTGAGCAAAATCGGATTCATGTCCGACATTAGGAACTGCAACTAAAGGTGCAGTTAATTTAGCTGCAACTGAACCTTTAAAGGCATTTCCTTTTATAGTTTTTCCTTTTACATTCAGATTGGAACCTTGGTCAGCAAATCGTGTGTAGGTAAAATTTTGAATTTCTGTAGTATAGCCTGCTTGACGAAATTGGTTAATGATATAAGTATTTGCTTTTTCCATTACTGGTGTTCCAGTAACTCGTGGTCCGAGATTTACCAGAGCTTTTACATCAGCCTGGATGCGGTTTGATTGTTTAATTAACTGTTGAGCATTTGCAATAGGGGCAGATTCGGAAACCTGACCCCAAGGATTTTGTCTAAAAGTACAAGCTGTCGGTAGGGAAAGCAAAATAGCTAATATTGCCCACCTTAGCTTTGTCAAATTTTTTGGTAACACAATTAACCTTAAATAACTCTAAGAGTAAGTATCCTGCCAATCTAAGATTTTCTCCAGCTGCTCTAAGCTAACAAACCCATACTGCCAAAGAATCATTGACAAAGGGCCAGGGTCATGCTGCCAATGACGCATGGCGATGCTAATAGATGCTGAGGAAACAGCGAGTTCCTCTGTCAAAAAGCTGATAAACTTAGAATCATTAGTGTTGTTCATGTTCTTAAACAGTTCATGAAGTGAACACACAGAATTAGAACAGCACTTTGCAAAATTGAAAAGGTAGTCGTCGGTAACCCTCACCACCCAAGGGGTGTAGCACCTTGGTTGAAATTATGGGTAAAGGTAAACATTATAGATTTTATCTATTCCTCTAATCTTCTAAAACTAACTGTTGGGTAACTGTTGGGTATCTTTAGACTTGGATGAATTGTGGTGCTTGTCTAAGATATCACCAAAAGAATGAAGCATTGGTTGATTATTATTCTTTTGACCATCGGAGTTAGCACTTGCTGCTTCTGTTTCCGTACCTAGTAGCATCGCTAAAGCTGCAGCAGTTACGGCGGCATTGACAAAGGCGTTTTTAAGCATAGTCTTCACCCACAAACTAGAAAATTTATTTCCTGCACTTTTAGTTTGCTGGAGAACTATGACAAGAAGATGTCAAAACAATTCAAAATTCAAAATTCAAAATTAAAGCAAAACCCCTTGTAGAGACGCGATTTATCGCGTCTCTACATCAGTGGTAGTTCTATTTGGAAAATCGAGCCTTGTCCTACCAAACTATTAACGGTAATTTTTCCTTGATGTGCTTGAACAATTTGTTGGGCAATCGCTAATCCTAAGCCAAAACCCCCTGTCTGACGGGAACGGACAGTATCTACACGATAAAATCTCTCAAAAATATTAGGTAAATCCTGCTCTGGAATACCAATCCCACTATCTTCTACCTGAATCACTGCTTGACGAGACTGTACTAACACTCGTAGTTTCACGCTGCCGTTAGCAGGAGTATATTTAAAAGCATTACTCAGTAAATTAACAATCGCTTGTTTTAATAAATCTGGCTCGGCTTTTATTGTAATAGCTTCTTCTGGTAATTGTGAAGTAAATATTAGATTTTGTGATGTAGCTTGTTCTTGGTAATTATTACTAATATTCGCGACCAATTCCACCAAATTAATATTTTTTAAACCTGACGCATCTAAATTTCCTTCATGACGAGATAAAAGTAATAAATTAGCAATGAGATTACTCATTGATTTCGCTACATCCACAATATTTTCTAAACGAAAACGTAACTCCGACTCATCAAATGGAGGAATTAATGCTACTTGTGCATTGCTCAAAACAGCAGCAACAGGAGCGCGTAATTCGTGGGAAGCATCAGCGGTAAAACGTTGTAATTGTTCGTAAGCTCTGCGTGTTGGTTGCATGGCTAATCCACCTAAAAACCATCCTGTTATACCAATTACACCTAAAGTTACAGGTACTCCTAACGCTAAGAAAAACCTAGCCCTGTCTACTGTCGAACGTACGGTAGTTAGCGGAGCAGCAATTTGTAAATAACCAATCAATGTATTATTATGTGCAACTTTTATAGTAAGTTCTCTTATCCATTCAGTGTTGCTCTTTCCCTGCTGGTCGTTACTATTAATTTGCAGAGTCTGATAGCCTGGAGCTGACGTCAAAGTTCGAGATACCGCTTTATTGTTGCTGTAAAATAAAATTAATTGTTGATTAACGTTATACCAGCGGATATAACTAAGTTCGCTGCTCATGGGTAAAGCATTAGTTAAAGCTGAAATATCTACCTCCCCCATCTGCAATTGTTGAAGATAAAGCAGACGTTGAGCATTCTCAGCTATTTTTTTACTTTGCCCAAAAAGGAAAACATCAAACTTTTGGAGTTCGTCTTCTACTCGGAGATAATAGCCTATTGCAGCAAAGACAATTAAAATACTCCCCATCGATAGAGCGAACAAATTAGCTAAATTGCGTCGAGAGCGAGCGAACATAATTTGTTGATGGTTGACGGTTGACGGTTGACGGTTGACGGTTGATGGTTGACGGTTGACTGTTGATGGTTGACTGTTGACTGTTGACGGTTGACGGTTGACTGTTGACTGTTGACTGTTGGCTGTTGACTGTTGAGTGTTATTATTATTTCTAATAACAAATAGCTACAAATCTTTGTTAATATTTTTCTACCAACGGTTAACAGTCAACGGTCAACGGTCAACAGTCAACAGTTAACAATTAACAATTATTGCTAAGTCTATAACCCATCCCGTAGACTGTTTCTAACCAGTCTTTGGCTCCTACACTGTGCAAGCGCTGTCGCAGACGACGGACAAGTGTGGTGACTGCGTTACTTTCTGGTTCGGTTCCCCATTCCCATAGTGCTTGTTCAATTTGAGTGTGGGACAAAACCTGATTGGGATGACGCATAAGATATTCCATTAACTGAAATTCTCTGCCAGAAAGTTGAACTTTTTCCTGATTTCGCTCAACAGTTAAACTATTTAAGTTTAGATGCAAATCCGCCATACTTAAGGTATCTCCCTTCCACTGGGGAGAACGTCTAGCTAATGCGCGTACCCTTGCTAATAATTCTAAAACATCTATTGGCTTAACTAAATAATCGTCTGCACCTGCGTCTAACCCTGCTACTTTATCGAGGGTGGTATCTTTGGCTGTAAGCATTAGTACTGGTGCTGTTTTACCCATCCGTCTATACTGTTTACAAAGGTCAACCCCACTTTTTTTGGGTAGCATCCAATCTAATACTAGTAGGTCATAATTTTTTTGGGACATCAACCACTCGGCTGTGTCTCCGTCTTCAACCCCGTCTACAATATGTCCAGCTTTCATTAACGCTGCACGTAATGGCTCTAATTGAGCAACATCGTCTTCCACAAGTAAAATTAGCATGATGCTAGGATGGCAAACACTGCGCTTTGCTTTTCTCAATCCATGATAATGCGAATGATATTTTATGCTACGAAAAACCAAATGGTTTAAGTTTTTGCGTTCATTGGGATTGGAGTTTTGGTTATTTTTACCCCTTTTAGGAATTGCTTTTTGGCTAGGGGGGGGGTTTGTGATGGATAGAGTTCTTAGTCGTCCTAACTCTAAACAAGAATATCTTAAAGGTGATGCTCAGTTAGCACAGCAGTCAAAAACAAGAGTAATATCAATCAAGGCTGAAATTAACGAGCAAGAGGGTGTTTCTATAGTTACTGTAAATACTGCTGATTCTGTATTAAAAGAACTTGTGTTTCAGTATCCTATAACACAACCAAGTGATATTGAAGCTGCTATTAGTAAAACCTTAGGTTTGCCGCGTGACGAAGTTAGTAGACGGGTAATTTATTCTACTAGGGAAGAAAGATAAAGAACCCCAACCCCCTCCCCGCTTGCAGGGTAGGGGGGTTGGGGGTGGGGTTTCTTTTATTTTAGTTTTTCATGTGCGGACAAAATAATTCTTTCTGTTTCTTCCCAATGAATACATTGGTCTGTTACAGAAACGCCATATTTTAATTCTTCTAGATTAGGAGGAATTTGTTGATTGCCTTCACGCAAATGGGATTCCAGCATCATTCCAACTATTGATGTATTTCCATCAACTATTTGTTGAATTACATTTTCAAAAACAGCGGACTGTAATTTGTAGTCTTTATTAGAATTTCCGTGGCTACAATCAATGACTATTCTTGGTGATAAATTTGCCTGTTTTAATTTTGTTTCGACCTGTTGAATATTCGCAGCATCATAGTTTGGCTTACCGCTACCACCTCGTAAAATAACATGTCCATAAGGGTTGCCTTTAGTTTGAAATACGCTTACTTGCCCATTATGATTTATTCCTAAGAAATGATGAGGATTTTGGGCTGCTTGAAGTGCATTTAATGCCACTTGAACGTTACCGTCAGTGCCATTTTTAAAACCGACTGGCATTGATAATCCACTTGCCATTTCTCGGTGAGTTTGCGATTCTGTAGTGCGTGCCCCAATTGCAGACCAGGAAATAAGTTCGCTAATATATTGGGGTACTATTGGGTCAAGACATTCTGTACCAGATGGTAATCCTAATTCAGCGATTTGTAATAATAAAGTGCGTGCGGTTATTAAACCTTTCTCTATATGGAAAGAATCATCCATATCCGGGTCATTAATTAAACCTTTCCATCCTACAGTTGTTCTCGGTTTTTCAAAATAAACTCTCATGATGAGTAGTAATTTATCTTGAACTTTATTTGCAAGATTTTTGAGCTTTTCTGAATATTCGATTGCTGCTTTTGTATCGTGGATTGAACATGGACCAACCACTATAAATTTTCTTCTATCTTCAAAATCTAATATACTTTTGATTTCTTGTCTAAATTTTAAACTGGTGTATTCTGCTGATTCTGTTAAAGGTAATTTACTTTTGAGTTCTTCAGGTGTTAATAATACCTGAGATTTTTCAATGTTGGTGTTGGTTAAATGGTTCTGCATGTTTTGCATCTCCTGATTGATTTTACTCTAGGGAAGAGGTTGGTTCGTAAGAAATATATCTATATATAGTGATGTGTGATAAATCTTATGCGAGACCGAACCCCCCATTCATCAAAAAAATTATGACAAACTACTAAATTATATTACTTGTTGTAAGGTATTTAATAGTTCTTTCAAGGTATAAGGTTTAGATAAAAAACTTTTTACACCTTCGTTGCTTGCTTCAGCGAGTTTACAACTAGAAATTAAACCACTGCTGGCAATAATTTTTACATCCGGGTTGATTTTTTGTAAAGCACGGATAGCAGTTAAACCATCCATTGATGGCATCATCATATCCATCAAGACTATGTTAATAGAGTGACGATACTGTGCATAAAGCGCAATAGCTTCTATTCCGTCACAAGCTGTAAGGGTTTTGTAATTATGGCTTTCTAGGGAAGCTTTAGTAATTTCTTGAATACTAGTCTCATCATCGACTATCAAAACCAATTCTCCATTCCCACTTAATGGTATAAATTCGTTTGGTAATGATTGTATTTCTGTTTCAACTGTTGCAGGCAAATATAGCTGAAATTGAGTGCCACTTCCTACTTCACTATAGACGTTCACAAAACCACCGTGACTTTTAACAATCCCAAGGGTAGTAGAAAGTCCTAAACCAGTGCCATTCCCAACTTGTTTAGTAGTAAAAAATGGTTCAAAAATTCTATCTATATTTTCAGCAGGAATACCGACACCACTATCCGCTACCGTAATTACAATAAAAGACCCAGGTGTCACACCCAAATGCATTTTGGAGTAATGTTCGTCGATAACGCGGTTTTCTGCCAAAATTGTTAAAGTTCCACCTTCCGGCATGGCATCGCGAGCATTGACACAAAGGTTCATTAGTACTTGATGTAATTGTGTACTATCCCCACAAACCATCCATAAGTTTGACGATATATCAATACATAGCTCGATAGACTTGGGAAAGGTTTGTCTGAGAATTTTTGCGACGTCTCGAATTAAGTGCCGTAACTGCAAGCTGACCCGTTTTCCTTCTACACCTCTCGCAAAAGATAGTACTTGTTTAACTAGTTCTGCACCTCGTTTAGCGCTGTCTTCTAAAATTTCAAATATATGTTGAGTTCGGTCATCTACATCAGGAAATTTTACTCTTAAAAGTTGTGCTGTTGCTAAAATTGGCGTGAGAATGTTATTAAGGTCGTGAGCAATTCCACTAGCTAAAGTACCGATACTCTCTAAACGTTGAGCGCGGAAAAATTGCCATTCTAAACGTTTTTTCTCTGTAATATCTGTATCCACTGTCAAAATTGATTTTGGCTGACCTAGTTCATCCCGTACTAAAGTCCACCGACTTTCGACTAAAATATCTTTACCTGTTTTAGTTACTTTATTTAATTCTCCCTGCCAATTACCTTTATTAATCACAGAATCGAAAGCAATTTCTAACTCTGCTGGTACTTCTTTGTACAAAAGTTTTATTTCGTTTTTACCATGAGCTTCCTCAGTTGAAAATCCGTAAATATTTTCTGCTGCTTTGTTCCAAAATAAAATATTGTTATTTAAATCCCGCACAAAAATTCCATCTATGGTTACATCAAGTAAAGCCGCTTGTTCCAGAATTCTTTCTTGTGCTAGTTTGTTTTCGCTAATATCTTCTATAATAAAAGAAACTCTTTCTGATTTGATACCACCTGCAGAGACGGGACAAGTTGTTACTGACAAAAACTTCTGACCGTTTATAGTAGGGTAAGGTAATTCAAACTTAACGGGGGATTGTGCATACAATGCTTTTTTGTAATGCTGAATCCAAATTTCTATTTGCTGTTGCTCCCAACCAATTTCGCTAGCACGTTTATTTTGTATCGCTTCTAAAGGTAAATGATAAAATTTTGCGGTAGCTGTATTACAAGAAACAAATAAAATATCATTATCAATTAACTCTACAATACCCATCATCATCGCAGCGCTGTCGTAAAAACTACGGAGAGTAGATTCACTGTCTCGCAATGCGTTTTCTGAGCGTTGTCGTTGGATAGCATATCGCATAGAGCGTACAAGTAGGTCACCAGTAACTTGACCTTTTACTAAATAATCTTGCGCTCCTTTTTGCATAGCTTGCAATGCTAAAGTTTCGTCATTAATGCCTGTTAGTACAATAATAGGAGTTTTGGGTGCGTGAATATGCGTATTAATAAAAGTATTTAAACCCTGGCTATCTGGCAATACCAAATCTAGCAAAATCACGTCAAAATTATCTTGCTTGATACAGTTAAGCGCTTGGAATAACTTGTCAACTGGCATTAATTCAAACTGTACAGATGTCACGTCCCACAAAAACTCCCGTAACAAACGGACATCTCCTGGGTTATCTTCTACCAACAATACTTTGATTTTGTCGTTCGTCATTTGTCAGTGGTCAGTTGTTAATGGTCGGTTGTTAGTGGTCAGTTGTCAGTTGAATTACAAATTAACACTAATTATTATCAGTTGCATCCGTTAAATCATCCGTTCTGGTTTGTGGTAGTTTGGCAATCGTAAACTAAAAGTTTTTTGCTGACTGTACAATTCTGACAAATTGCATATGCATATGTAGAGACCGAATTAATTCGGTCTCTACAGTTTTTTTGTTCAACTTGGAACTGTAAAGTAAAAAGTCGAACCTTCACCCGGTTCAGACTCCACCCAGATACATCCATTATGACGTTCCACAATTTTCTGACAAATAGCTAAACCGATACCATTACCGGAATATTTACTTTTAGAGTGCAACCGTTGAAAAATCACAAAAATACGCTCAATATACTTTTTTTCTATACCGACTCCGTTATCTTGTACCGAAAATATCCACTCTTCTCCCTTTTTATTTACTCCAATATGAATTTGAGGTGGTATATTGCGGCGAAATTTAATGGCATTGCTAATCAAATTTTGAAAAAGTTGTGCAAACTGAGTTTCGTCTACCATTAGTTCAGGTAATTCATCATAAGTTATTAAAGCTTCTGTTTCCTGTATGACAAATTTTAGATTTGCTAAAGTTTGCTGCAAAATAATATTACAGTCAACTAATTTAAAAGATTGACCGCGACTGCTAACACGAGAAAAACTTAAAAGATTGTTGATTAATGTTTGCATCCGTGTTGCACCATCTACTGCGTAACTAATAAATTCGTCTGCATTGTTGTCTAATTTATCTTTATAGCGTCGTTCAAAAAGTTGTAAATAACTTGCTACCATCCGTAAAGGTTCTTGTAAATCATGGGAGACTACGTAGGCAAACTGTTCTAATTCGGCATTAGAGCGAGCTAATTCTTTTTCTGCACGGCTTTGGAAACGAAGCGCAGCTAATAGTTCGCTTTCTTTTGTTGCGTACTTATGTTGTGTTTGTCTAGCTTCTAATTGCGCTATTACTTGACGAGCTAACATTTGCAACCCAGTAATTTGCGATTTCTTCAGTTCACGGGGAATATTATCCATCACGCAGAGAGTCGCAATCGGGTATCCTTCTTTTGTAATTAGGGGTACTCCGGCATAAAATCGTACGTTGGGGTAGTTAATAACCGTAGGGTCTTTTGTACAGCGTGTGTCTAACCAAGTATCAGCAATAATTACTACTTCTTTTTTTTGAATGCAGAAACGACAAAACCCTTTGTTATAAGGAATTTCAGAAATATTTAAGCCCACTTTTGCCTTCAACCATTGACGGTTATTATCAAGAAAATTGATAAAAGCTATTGGTGTCTCGCACATCAGAGCAGCTAATTCAGCAATGTTGTCGAAAGCAACTTCTGCTTCTGTGTCCAAAATTTTATACTGGTAAAGTGCTGCAAGTCTTGTGGCTTCATAGTTCTGATGGTTTGACACAGCGTTATTGATTTAAAGTTCAACCCTGGGCAATTCTCAGAATACTGACTTTTTCCCCATCTTTCGATAAATCAAGTAGTTTTTTTAGATTTTTCGCAAAATAGCATCGTAGAGACGCGATTAATGAGACGCGATTAATGAGACGCGATTAATCGCGTCTCTACGGCAATGGTGTTAAATTTTAGTCGCGACCCAACCACCAACCCAAAGACCTGTATAAAATCGGATAATATTACCAAAACCCGCTTGCTGCAATAATTCCCAAACTCTAGCTTCTGGAATAGGGTAAACACCTTTATGAAAACTTTCTATAAGTTCGACTCTTTTTTCTGCGGAAATACCTGTTTCTTCCCAAAAACAATGAAGTACCGAAATAATTTTTTCTAATTCATCCGAACCTTTTTCACCAAATACATCTACTAAAATAAAGCTCGCAGATGATTCCAAGCGCTGAGAAATACTTTGTAAAAAAGTTAATTTACTACCGTCATCAGGAATAAAATGCATTACTAAAATTGCAGTTGCAGCATCATAAACAGAATCTGTAGGTAAATCTTGGGTGTAACCTTGAAATAATTGTACCCGCTCAGATAAGCCAGAATGATTGATTTTCTCTTGAGCAATAGAAAGCATATTAACTGATGGGTCTACACCCAACATTTTCCATTGGGAGTTACCTTCAGCAAATTTAATTAACTCCATTCCCGTTCCTGCACCAACAATTAACAAATCTGCTTTTTCTGATAGCTGGGAACGCAAATAAGCTAGAGCCATTAAATGCATTATATCGTAGCCCGGTAAAGCTTTTGCAATCAGTGTATCGTATTGTTTACCACCTACGGGTGAGTTTTTATCAAAATCTATAGTTTGTTCTGACATGTAGTTTCCCTGTATTCATGGCTCATATCTGACTATTGCTTGTCGCACTAAACTTGAATCCAAGCAATCTGGATTTCCTGTTAATGCTTTGCAGGAATTTCTTAAGTCAGAAAGTCCAATAATAATTCTAACGTTCAAACCATCATCTAACTCATTTTGAGAAACTTCATACAAAAAACGTTTATTAGGGTGTAATGCGAGTGATGTAGCAAAAGCAGGAGTTGCACAAAAAATCGCTTTTTTACCTGCTGGTACATAGAAATCAATGTAAAAGTCGTGGTCGTCGCTTTTTTGTGTCCAATCGCTATATATTTGTTTGGAAGACCAAGATAAACATCTGAAATCTAAGCCTTTGTTACTAGAACCTTTCTCAAATACAACTTTAGAAATTCCAGAAGGATTATTATCTTGTTCTTTCCTTTGCTCTGCCAATTGTTTCAGTGCTTTATCAATATTTATATCTCTAGCTTTAAAAATATCAACATAAAAAAATATATAAAGGAATAATGAGGTTACACCTAAGAAAGTTGTAATTATAAAAATCCAACTTTTGCTCTTGTATGAGAAAATATTTTTTTTCATTACTTATAAACTTTTTTAGTTTCTTTGTTAACACTAGTGTCTACAACTATCACCAAGAATTTTCCGGATTTGCTTGCGTATAGGTAAATGTTATGTTTTTACGCATATACATTAGTATATATTATTTAAATTTTCCTGTGTATTCACTAATGGTTTAGAATTATATATATAAATTATTATTATTTTGTTTTATTTATAAAATAATTAATTATGCTGATTAATCCTACCCAAGATATACGTAAAATTGCTATTAATTTTTTAGAAAAAAGTGTTCAGGAACGTCGATTATTACTAAAAGAGTTTGGTATTGCACGCTATGATTTTTTAACACAAATACCTTTAACTGAAGCGAATGTAATTTGTGTGGTGCGTTTTCTTCAAACACCTAGTCAATTAAAGTTTCCCATTTTAATTGGTGTTGATTTATCTGGATTGATTTTAACTGACATTAATTTTATCCGTGGAAATTTAACAAATGCAAATTTGCGTGGTACTAGTTTGGTAAATGCTGACCTAATTTTTGCTAATTTTACTAATGCTGATTTAAGGGATGCTGATTTAAGGGGTGCTACTTTAAATGAAACTATTTGGACGGGTTCTTTGGTTGATGGATGTTTTTTTGGTGAAGGTGTTGGGTTAACACTTGCACAACGTAAAGATTTACAACATCGTGGGGCAATATTTAGCTCTTCGGATGATGATGTTTAAAAACCACGTAAACCTGCGGGAAAACCGCAGGGTAGGAACGAAGGGCACGAAGGGTTGGGAATGAAAGATTTTTTGCATTTACCTCGGAAGTTAATGTTGTTGGGTTCGGGTGAACTCGGTAAGGAGTTTGTGATTGCTGCACAACGACTCGGTAATTTTGTAATTGCTGTTGACCGCTATGCGAATGCTCCAGCGATGCAGGTTGCTGATTGTTCAGAAGTGATTTCTATGCTCAGTGCTGATGATTTGGAGACTGTTGTGAGTAAGCATCAGCCTGATTTTATTATTCCAGAAATAGAAGCAATTAGGACAGAAAAACTTTTAGAATTTGAACAGCGTGGAATTACGGTTATTCCTACTGCTGCTGCGACTAATTACACAATGAATCGCGACAGAATTAGGGAGCTAGCCCATCAAGAGTTGGGTGTTAGAACTGCTAAGTATGGTTATGCCACAAATTTAGAAGAATTAGTTGCTATTAGCGATGAAATTGGTTTTCCTAATGTGGTAAAACCTGTGATGTCTTCTTCAGGGAAAGGACAATCTGTAGTTAAAGATAAAAGTGAAGTTGAAACAGCTTGGAAATATGCTATTGCTGGTTCTAGAGGTGACAGTCAGAAAGTGATTGTTGAGGAGTATATTAATTTTGAAATCGAGATTACTCTGTTAACAATTAAACAGTGGAATGCTCCTACTATTTTTTGCTCTCCCATTGGTCATCGTCAAGAGCGAGGAGATTATCAAGAATCTTGGCAACCTGCAGGAATTTCTCCAGAAAAAACATCAGAAGCGCAAGAAATAGCTAAAAAAGTAACTGATGCATTAGGAGGTGCAGGGATTTTTGGTGTTGAGTTTTTTATCACTAAAGATGAAGTTATTTTTTCCGAACTTTCTCCCAGACCTCATGATACGGGAATGGTAACCTTAATTTCCCAAAATTTGAATGAATTTGAATTGCATTTACGAGCCATCTTAGGTTTGCCGATTCCTTATATTGAACAGTTGGGAGCTTCTGCGAGTGCGGTAATTTTAGCTTCTGAAAAATCAGATTCGGTTGCTTTCGTTGGTGTTGCGGATGCTTTATCAGAAAAAAATGTTGATATCCGCTTATTTGGTAAACCTAATTCCCATCCTTATCGTCGTATGGGTGTTGCTTTAGCAAAAGCAAATAATGTTGAAGAAGCACGGGATATGGCAACAACTGCAGCAAGTAAAATTAAATTGGTTGAGGGTTAACTGTTAACTGTTGAGGGTTAACTGTTAACTGTTGACCGCTAACTGTTGCTATAAACCAAATAAAATCGTAGCCCCCTCCCCGCGTGCGGGGAGGGGGTTGGGGGTGGGGTTCTTTTATCTTTTATTTTCAACCGCAACAGTATGTGGTTCGCTTTGGTATTTATAAACTAACTTAGAAATTTGTTGGATAAATTCTCTACCTTTAATATCATTATATTTACGAGTTACAAAAATAGAACCCAAGTAACGCTTACCATTAGGCATTGTAATTACTCCTGCATCACCGATTACAAAGCCAATATCGCCTGTTTTATGATAAATTTTTGCGCCTTTTCCTAATCCTGCTGGCAAAAGTGTCTTAGTCCTTGTCCGACGCAGAATATCTAGTGTCATTTCCTTGCTTTGTTGGGACATTAACTTATCGTTCACTAACAGAACTAAAGACCGTGCTAAATCTTTGGAAGTAGTAAGATTTGTTCCCTTCATATCAGAAAGAAGGCTATTTAGCACTGTATCTTTCATCCCCCAACTTTTGAAGCGCTCATTCAGTACTGCTATTCCACCCAAGCGGTCAATAATCATATTAGTAGCAGTGTTATCACTGAAAACTATCATCAAAGTCGCTGTGTCTAAAGCTGTATATTGCTTACCCAGAGGCTGATACTGCAAAAATCCAGCTTGGTCTGCTAGCAAGTCTTTTCGTGTCGCTAATTTTTCATCGAGTTTTATTTTTCCTGCGTCCACATCTTGGAAAAAAGCCATGAGGATTGGCAGTTTTATTGTACTAGCAGCAGAAAAAACTTTATCCCCACCAACGTCTAAATAATCTCCGTTATCCAAATCCAGGAAAAACATCCCTGTTTGCAAAGTATTATACTTTTGTATCAGTGGTTGTAATTGGGGGTCTAAAGCTGTTATGGCTTTTCCCATAGTGACAACCCCAGCAAACTTTGTATTATCTTCAATTGAGCCTGGAGAAGCAACAGGTTGAGATGAGCTTGGCTGTTGAACATTTTTTGAAGTTGCTGGGGAACAACCGCCAAGCATCAAGAGACTTAAACCACAGGATACAAATAAGCTTGTTTTCACTATATTTACTACTTGCTTTTGTAACATGGATAACATTTATGCAATCAAAATAATCTTGTAACTACTGAAAACACGTATTATCAAATCACAATACGGAGTTAATTTCGGCAGTATAGATTACTTACGTACTGTAATCAGCCTTATCCGGAACTCTCTCTGATGAAAGGGGGAGGGAGAGGGAGAGACTAAGAGAGTATGGATATGCTTTTTAGAGATGAACTATAAAGGGTTTACCACAGATTTGTCAAATCGACGCACTCAGTCCATAGATAAATACATATCTTAAAGCTGCATAAGTTCATTAGACCTACACCTATATGTATGAAGGGAAATACACGAAACTCTCCTGTTTAGTAAAAATTAATAAATAAAATGTTTCTTCTTTATATAATTTATGTACAAATATAAAGTTTATTAGACCGATTGCCATCTCTATAGTGCCTGGATTGACATTGGATTATTTTGTTCTGATTTTCAAAAATAAAAACTAAGTAACTTTTACTGAATTATTACCCAGGAGAATTTTATTATGATGCAACTTAAATCTGTGAATAATAATATAGGTATAAAACTTCTTTTTGATGTCAAACAAAAGGAATCACTTTTATACTCTTCGGAAATTCAAACTGCATTTGAAAAAAACAAAGATTCTCATCAAAACTACATTTTTGTTCAGGAGCGTAGAAGTTACGTAGCTGCTCGTGCTCGTTTAGAAAACGCTCTTTCAGAAAATCTTACTTTAGATATTGGTGCGCTCGAAGATATTTTACAACAAGCTTTGTACGATTTAGAAAACGCCTTACAAACTCTTGATGATTCCGCTGCAATTATTTTGAGAATTCAAAATGTTAGCTGCATTATTTTTCGGATAATTGCAATTTTAAAATATTAACAATAGGGTTTATCGGTTGGATAAAAAGCAAATTTTAAATGTAGAGACGTTACATGTAACGTCTTTTTTTTTTCATCAGCAGGGGGGTAGGAGTTATGTTTCTAATATCTGGTAGTAAAATAGTCATTGGTTGAAATACCCGAACAAATACCAAATCCGAACGAATACCTAAGTAGGGAGGAGTTATTTTGAAAGCAATTTTACTCAGCGTGGGTTTCATGCTGATTTGCGTTGTAATTTTGGTAGTAGCTCAAATAACTGGTGGCAAGCAAGATACAGCCATTGCCGCTCAGCTAAATCAACCAAACACTGCCGAAATTACACCAGTATCCACAAGTATTAATGGAAATGTCCTTATTGTGAACAATCCTGCACCTGAGACTAATACCGTCACTACTCCCTCTGGACTCAAATATGTAGAAATCACCCCCGGTGATGGTCCCACACCTACTCCTGGACAAACTGTTACAGTTCACTACACCGGAACCCTGGAAAACGGTAAAAAATTCGATAGCTCTCGCGATCGCAATGAACCCTTCAAGTTCAAAATCGGCCAAGGACAAGTAATTAAAGGCTGGGACGAAGGATTAGGCATGATGCAAGTAGGCGGTCGTCGCACATTAATCATCCCCCCAGAATTAGGATACGGTTCCCGTGGTATTGGTCCAATACCACCCAACTCAACCCTAATTTTTGATGTGGAATTGTTGGGTGTTAGTTAATCGTTGACTGTTGACTGTTGACTGTTGGCTGTTGGCTGTTGGTTGCTAGCTCGATACTGCTCGCTTAAGAAATGAATGCAGGACTGAAGCGTCGTCAACCGTCAACCGTCAACCGTCAACCGTCAACAATCCTAATAGTTCGGTCTTGCCAAATTCTTAAACTGAGTAAATTGAGGGTCAAATAATAGTTTGACAATACCTGTGGGTCCGTGACGATGTTTTGCAATTTGAACTTCTGCAATTCCTCTTTCTGGACTATCAGGATTATAGTATTCATCACGGTAAAGCATTAATACTAAATCCGCGTCCTGCTCGATAGACCCCGACTCTCTTAAATCTGATAACATTGGACGTTTGTTAGTACGAGATTCCACCCCGCGACTCAGCTGAGAAAGAGCAATAATCGGAACATTTAATTCCCGCGCTAAACCCTTCATACTGCGAGTAATCTTAGATAATTCTTGCACGCGGTTATCACTGGCACCTTCCATTAATTGCAAGTAATCGATTAAAATCAAACCCAATTCCATGTCTTTTTCCGCGAGCAAACGCCGAGCCTGACTACGCATTTGATTAATTGTAATATTCGGAGTATCGTCAATATAAATTGGCATTTCCGAAAGACTACCAATTGCACGGCTCAGATTTTCCCACTGGTTTTGACTAATGCGTCCACTTTTTAGATAACTACTCTCAATTTTTGCTTCACTAGATAAAAGGCGTAACGATAATTGCTCTTTTGACATTTCTAAGCTAAAAATTGCGACCGATAACTTCATGCTGGCTGCAATATAGTGAGCAATATTCATCGAGAAGCTAGTATTATGAACGCAAATGTCATTAGCAACAAAATTGTGAGTATCGGGTATAGTCAAATCGTAAACTTGCTTATACCCTACTAATTCAATCGAAACTATTTCATCCCAATAAACATCACTATTTGCTAATTGTTGAAGTGGTAAATTTGATAGACCAGATGCTAACATCCATAGCCTTTCTCTAGATAAAGCACGCTTGCCGACATGCATATTGGTACAATTCTTGATACCCGCAAGTAAAGCCACGCTCTTCCAAGAAGAGTTTTCTTTTGCTTCTGCAATTTTATCCCAAATCTCTACAGGAATTAAGTCTCGATTGGTATGGTACTGTTTTTGGTTTACGGCTGACTCTACCTGATTTAATGCCTCTTCTTTACTAAATATTCCTATTTCTGAAATGAAATTTTTAATGGAGTAAGCATCGGTAATATCTAGTTGCCAAGCTTGTCTTTGGGTATTTTGATATTTAACACTCCGTTTTTTCAAAGAAGCAATAATACCAAACCTCAAGAGAAGATGTTGTACTTGTCTAGCCAGTTTCTCGCTGACAGAACAATAGCCTAGTTGCGACTGTCCACTTTTTAAAAGTGTTGCCCATCCATCGGTTGCGAACAAACGATTTAAAAATAAAGCTATTTGCTTGCGTTGTAATTTAAAAACAACTGGTGGGACAGTTTTAGTATGGGCACTTTTTCCCCATAGTTCTAATTCTTGGAGCCAAACTTTTAATGGGTTATGACTACTTTTACGAATTGAATTGAATCCAAGTGGGGCTAATTCTTCGGGTGTAACATTTAGATATTCACACAGTCGCTCAAACGTTTCTGTATTGGGTACACAATTCCCTTGTTGCCACGCACAAAGTAAAGCAGGACTTACATTTAATGCTTGACTAAGTTGTCGTGCAGATGAATATTTTGAATTGAGAATAGCTATTTTCAAACGTTGAGCAAAAAGCTGTCTTTGCACGCTTAGAAAGGCAAAATCTTTTGTAGGATAAAAAGTTGGTGTGCGGGTTCCTTGAGAAGTTTCACATCTTACTTTTAAAGACACGAATTGAGTAACAGCTTGAGAAAAGTCTTCCTGTACTAAAGGATTGCTATTTGTAAATTGTGGACTGCTACCAGTCAAACAACCATCACCGATAAAATATGCTAACAGTTTGACCTCATAATCACTTATTTTTTCCGTACCAAAAACTTCAATTTTCCGGGGAATAGCAATTTTATCACCCACTTTAATTTCTGCAAGTGGACGCCAACCATTAAGAGTTAAGTAAGGATGAGTAATAGTTGTTTCAACATATCTACCCAAACGAGTAGTCATGCGAAATACTGGCTTGATTCCGTCGTCTACGTAAGCAGATGGTTGAGTAATAGAAAATTTCCAATCAGTTCCTAAGGTTAACAAATCGGCTTGACGATTACGATATATTTTTTCAATTGTAGAAACAGAACCATCTGCCAATACAATCTCCGTATCAAAAGATACGCATTTCCCCATGGCCGGCCGACCAGCAATAATAACTAAATCCGAACGTCCTAAACCACCATTAATCAAAACATCTAAATCATAAAAACCAGAAGGAATCCCCGGTAAAGAAATACCTTGGTTACGGTCTTCAATTTCCTGGAAATTATTAATCAGAGTATCAGCAATATGAACCAAACCCGTTTGTGGACGCTCCTGAGTTACCCCAAAAACTTTTTGTTGTGCTTGGTCTAAAACCTCTGGTAACTCAGTTTCCGTCTGAAACCCCAGTTGAACAATTTCGTTCCCAGCTTTAATCAACTGACGACGCAAGTACTTTTCCATCACCAGCGTCGCTAACATATCAATGTTAATTGCCGAAACCGTACGGTCAACAAGAGTAACTAACTTATTTCTACCACCAACCCGTCCAAGCATATCTCGGTCATTCAACCAACTTGTCAGAGTAATCAAATCCGTTGGTTTACTTTGATTGTGGAGTATTAAAGCTGCTTGATAAATTTCTTTATGAGCGCTGACGTAAAAAGCATCCGTAACTAAAATATTGCTCACCCTGCCTATGGCTTCTGGGTCGAGCATAATCCCCCCCAAAATTTCCTCTTCCGCTTCAATATTTTGGGGAGGTACTAAACCGTTATTGCCTTGAAAACTTAATCCTTCAGACATAAAAGAATTTCAACAGTCGGGGGTTGGAGTAATTCGCAATACGTAATTCGTAATCCGTAATTAATGTATCCCTTGCAAATAAAGGGGTAGGGGGTTAGTCTCTGTGTACTTTACATCAAGTACTTTTCAGAAATACCCCCAAAATTACGAACCGCAAATTAGTAATTACGAACTATCTTAAACCATCCCATCACCAAAGCCCATCACTAAAGACTAGCTAGCGACAACTTGCACGTTGACTTTTGCTGTAACTTCAGAATGCAGCTTCACTTCAGCCTCGTAAGAACCCAATTTACCAATATCAGGAATAGTAATGCCGCGTTTATCAACTTCCATTCCAGTTGCAGCTTGGATAGCATCTGCTACATCTTGGCTAGTAACGGTACCGAAAATAGTGTCTTTTTCACCCGCTTGCTTAGCAATAGAGTAGCTGCTTACTTTTTCTAAAGAAGCCTTTTGCTCCAAAGCTTGTTGCTTCAATTCAGCTTGCTTTTGGCGTTCAAGTTCGCGACGGCGTTCAACCTGCTTCAGGATGCCAGGAGTAGCAAAAGTTGCAATATCTCTAGGTAATAGATAATTACGTGCATAGCCAGGAGCAACTTCTACTAAGTCACCTAATTTACCCAGCTTACTGACATCCTGCTTTAAAACTAACTGTATACGTTTCGCCATCTTTTTTCCTGTACAAATTCAATCTTCCTCTCTGATAGAGGATAACCCAGACAAGCCGGAAAATAAACTCTCCGACAAAACCTAAATCCTAACTAAAAAAGAGGCCTAATTGCAAGCAATTGGGGAGTGGGGAGTGGGGAGTAGGGAGTGGGGAGTAGGGAGTGGGGAGTGGGGAGTGTGGGGAGTAGGAGATGAGGGAGATAAAGAAGATTAAATATTTCACCATTCCCAATTCCCCACTCCCCTAAAACGAATCTTTCATCCCCCGCAATCGCGCAAAGGTTTGTACCGGGTCATTACTTTTAACTGCTGATTGTAAAGCTTGCTCTTGCCAGCGCATAAAGGGATTGGTGCGCTTTTCTATCCCTAGCATCGAAGGGACTGTGGCTTCCTGACGATTACGGGAGGCTTTCACTTCATCGTAACGCTTCTGTAAATCAGTATTGTCCCCGTCCACAGTTATAGCAAATTGTAAATTCTTTAAGGTGTATTCGTGAGCGCACCAGATACGGGTATTATCAGGCAAAGCGCTGATTTTACTTAAAGAATTTACCATTTGGCTTGGTGTTCCTTCAAATAAGCGACCGCAACCACCAGCAAATAATGTATCCCCGCAAAATAATTCTCCTGTTTCCTCTAGGTTTTCTGGAGCAAAATAATAGGCTATGTGAGCACGGGTATGTCCGGGAATAAACAAAACTTCGGCTGTTCTGTCTGCAAAACTAACCTTGTCACCCTCTTGCAAAAACATTTGCTGTCCCGGAATCCTTCCATTGTCTTCCGCACCACCATAAACCTTGAGATTAGGGAATTGCTTCATTAGCTGTTTATTACCACCCACATGGTCATGATGATGGTGAGTATTAAAAATTGTTACTAACTCCGCTTGTAATTCATTAAGTTTTTTTAACACTGGTTTAGCTTCTGCTGGGTCAACCACTGCTGCAATATTTAATCTGGGGTCGTGCAACAAAAAAATATAATTGTCTGAGAGAGCTTCCAGACGTATTACCTGCATACTTTGTATCCTTTCTTTCACAACTTAAATGTTTAAATAATTCAGTATTCGATTACCCGATGGTGATGATAAAGTTTACATTTCTTTTTGATTTTAACTGCAATACTTTATGAAACATATGTTTCTACATCAGTTGATTTACGTATATAGAAAATTATTCCGTAGGACTGTATAAAATTATCCGTATAAATCCTCTAGGTATAGAATCAATGTAAAGGTTAAATTTGTTTGAAGTACAAAAGATTCAAAGATATCAGTACTTTGCGCTATCGATAGCAGCTATTAACTGTAAATTTTTCAATTTGGAACGCTACTCTTGTTTCTGTTTTTGTTGAAGATTGTTTCCCAATCTTTACTTAGAATTATTCTTTGAGTCAAATAAATTCTTTTTGCTTTTCCCTCATTTTTCAAAAAACTTGAGGCCCACTTTAAGCTGTTTTTTACTTCTACCAAGAGAAAAAATGATTACTCAAATTCAAGTCAATAAAATAGCTGATGTAGAATCGGATATTTTGGCAATAAAAATTACAGATGGAATTGTAAAATCTGGAAAATTAAGTCGTCAAGACCACCATAAATTAATAACTACCATACTGGCGGATGGTAAAATTAGTGACATTGAACGCCGTCAAATTAATCGAATATTTGATTGTATTCAAATGGGGCAAATGAAATTAGTAGATTGGTAGCTGGGGGTGTATAGTTTATAACATTCGTCATTACACTCTAGCTCTTTCGCTAGCTCTAACTCAATAATGAAAATATTATTAAAGACGCAAAGCTTATTTCGCGTCTTTAAAATGATGAAACATTTAAACTCTCGTTGGTCGTAACACTAGACAAAAATGTGTTCATACCCTTTTAGGTGGGTAATGGGTATCAATTTAAACTTGAAAGAAAATTGTTAAAGTTAGCAAAGGAGCTTCAAAGGAAAGCTCTTAAGTCTTTTTTTTAACTAGCCAACTTAAACTAACCAGCCTTTGAGACGTTTTGCAATATGAGGACGGCGTAATTTCCGCATAGCTTTGCTTTGAATTTGTCGCACTCGCTCACGAGAGAGGTTAAACATATTGCCGACTTCTTCTAAAGTACAAGGTTCGCTAGTTGTTAAACCATACCTTAAAGAAATAACATCCTTTTCCCTTGGGGTGAGTACATCACTCAAAACTTCCCATATCTCCTGACGCATCATGCTTTCGTTCATTTTTGCTTCTGGAGATTGGTTGTCTTCATCTTCCAGCAAGTCCATCAATTCGGTGTCTTCTTCTTTACCTACCCTGTGGTTAAGAGACAGTGCTTGACGACGCAGCTGCTGCAACTGACGAAGTTGTTGTGGTGGAACTTCCAGTGCGTTCGCCATTTCTAATTCTGTGGGATTGCGTCCTAACTGTTGTTTCAGTTCCCGTTGTGCTTTTTTAAGCTTGTTAAGTTTCTCTACAATGTGAATCGGTAAACGAATTGTCCTAGCGTCGTTAGCTATTGCTCTGGTGATAGCTTGACGAATCCACCAATAAGCGTAGGTAGAAAATTTGTATCCTTTATCCGGGTCAAATTTTTCTGTCGCACGATTTAAACCCATAGCTCCTTCTTGAATCAAATCCAAAAAAGGAACCCCACGATTGAGATAGCGTTTAGCGATAGAAACCACAAGACGCAAGTTAGAGCGAATCATCTTACGTTTCGCTACTCGACCTTGATACAACCGACTTTCCAGCTGTTTTTCGTTCATTCCTAAGGTTTCAGCAACTTTACCTTTAGTGGGTGGAAATTGCTCCAAATCATTTTGTAAGGAAGCCTGTACCTCCCTTACCTCTTCCAAAAACCGAACTCGTTTCGCTAATTCAACCTCTTCATCAGCCTTTAAAAGTGGATAACGTGCCATTTCCTTAAAAAAAGCACCCACAGCGTCATCATGCTCGGTCTTGTTATATCCCGAAGGTCTAGCAGCCGCCATTTCATCGCCATCACCACGCTCCCCCGATTCCAGAGGTTCCACAATTGGGGCTTCATCTTCTGGCACTATATCTATATCTATTAATGTTTCGAGAATTTGCTCTTCCTGTTGTGTAACATTTTCTAGAATATCCATTGGTCCCCATTCTGCAATATTCATAGTTTCCTTTAGGGATTGTTGTTTTACTTGGTACATAAAATTAATGACAGCTACTTTCACACTCGAATGGTAGTTTTCCTCTGGTAGTTTCCCGATTTAGGCAAACACACCTTTTTTAAATAGCAAAAATACAAGCGACCATTAATTTTTCTACATTCATTTCTACATTCAATATCCAACTGCTTTCTTTTTCTCAATTAAGCTATATTGTGGTAGCTATAATATGCTCGTATAGAAAGCGGAATATGCTTGTTTGATTACTTACACCTAATTTGTTTTACTAGTATTTACATCGCAGAATTTTGCTTCCCCTCCCAGTACTCTGACATATACATATATTCTCCCTTTTTTTTTTCTAAACGACAAAGTTATGTTAAACCCCTTTATAATTTTTCAGGCTTAAAAAATTTAAAAGTTTTAGGAAATACTTCCTAAGTATTAAATCTTTATTTACTTTGTCTCTATTAATGTTTTTTTATGCTTTACGAAGCTTTGCAAATCTTAAAATTTCGCCGCTGGAATTCAACAACGTTGGTTAACATTTTGGTTAAACGTGCTATTTAACATGCCATTGAACATGCCAAAACAATGTACCAAAAGCTATAAACCTTGCAAGTTTAAAGTAAAATTATATATATTCTGTATAAAAGCATCTCATAAACCTGAAAAACTGAATATCTATCAATAGGCGGAAAAGTGAACTACAGCTATTTATTTGAGCAAGAAAAATTTCAGATAAACTCAAAAAGACTATCAGGAGTATGGGTTTTGAACAAATCGAGTCTTGCCACTTCATTTTAAATTATTTGGACGCAGAAAATTACATTAAGCCCGAAATTATCAAATAGCATGGGTCGATGAAAGTATTGTCAAATACAGTTTATGTAAGGAATTGAGACAATTTAGGCTATCTTATGGATTGTTCAGTAATATAAGTGCCTACAAAGAAATATAATAGTCAGTCTAAACGCAGGAAATGTACGATATATGAATGGCGTAAGTATCTCTCCTTTGATGGTAGCTGAGCCGATAAGCGGATATAATATAGGCACAATGACAGAGGAGCGGTGGGTAGAAGTACTGGTTGATAATCCAGGAGTCGCGACAGATGACTCAGCACAACCCCCAGTACCTGGAATTAGGGCAGAAGAAGAAAAACTCTATACATATCGAGTCCCAGATGGTTTAGAGGTAAAAGCAGGAGATATATTAAGCGTTCCATTTGCTTCTCAAATTTTGGGAGGGGTTGCAATTCGTTTGTTAAGGCAACCACCAACGAACGTAGCAGTCAACAGAATTAGAGACATAGAAGACGTAGTAGCAAAAGAATTTTTTCGGGATAGTTACTGGAAGTTAATGGAGCGGGTATCGGAATATTACTTTACACCATTAATTAAAGTTATACGCACCGCTTTACCACCCGGTTTACTTGGTAGGTCGCAATCCCGTATTCGTCTCAAACCAGAAAATATACCCAATGGGGCAGAAGTATTCCTAGATTCTGCAGCACGTGAAATATTACAAATCCTCAAAACTCAACAAAACGGAGACTACAGCATCAAATTCCTTAGACCCAAAGTCAGAGGATTTAACCGAGGGAAAAAGCAATTACTCCAACGTGGGTGGATAGAAAGTTATCTAGAACTACCCAGACACTCTCGACCAAAGACAAAACCCGCAGTAACCCTACTCGAAGATGGTTCGTATCTTGAGCTTACCAAACGTCAACAAGAAATTTTAAAAGTACTGCGAGACAATAGAGGTGATTTATGGCTTTCAGAATTGATGGAAATCTGTAAAACGACACTTCCAACCTTAAAAACACTTCAACAGAAAGGTTGTATTGCTATTCAAGACCGAGAAATATTAAGAAAAGAACAATCCCCTGATATCGCTGCCGATAGAGCCAAAACCTTAACCCCCGACCAAACTCAAGCATTGGAAACAATAGTTTCCCTAAATGGATTTGCAACCGTACTCTTACACGGGGTAACAGGTTCAGGAAAAACAGAAGTTTATTTACAAGCAATCGACCCGATAATCCAACAAGGAAAATCTGCTCTCGTGCTTGTTCCAGAAATTGGACTCACACCACAGCTAACCGATAGATTTCGCGCTAGATTTGGCAGTAAAGTAGACGTATATCATAGTGCCCTTTCGCAAGGGGAGCGTTACGATACATGGCGACAAATGCTTGTAAAAGAACCCCAAATAATTATTGGGACACGTAGCGCAGTATTTGCACCTTTACCCAACTTAGGGTTAATAATATTAGACGAAGAACACGACAGCAGCTTTAAACAAGACTCACCCATACCCACATATCATGCACGTAAAGTAGCAACATGGCGTGCAGAACTAGAAAATTGTCCTCTAGTACTAGGTTCAGCAACCCCCTCCCTAGAAAGTTGGATAGATAGCAATTCGCAATTACCCCACTCCGTAGAGACGCGATTAATCGCGTCTCTACCCAACCGTGTCAATTCCCGTCCGCTTCCACCTGTAGAAGTAGTAGATATGCGACAAGAGTTGCAGCAGGGAAATCGTTCAATATTTAGCAGAAAATTGCAAGCTGCGTTGCAAGAATTAGAAGAACGTCAACAGCAAGGAATATTATTTATTCACCGTCGGGGACACAGTACTTTTGTATCATGTCGTAGTTGCGGGTTTGTGATGGAGTGTCCTAATTGTGATGTCTCGCTAACGTATCATTACCACGAAGGGGAAGAAGCACAGTTACTACAATGCCATTACTGTAACTATACCCAAATTCAACCAAAAAGCTGTCCCGAATGCGGTTCACCCTACCTGAAATTTTTTGGTAGCGGTACTCAGCGTGTAGAACAAGAATTAGCGAAGCAATTCCCCAATTTAACATCTATCCGTTTTGATAGTGACACAACCCGTCACAAAGGAGCGCACCGGGATTTGCTAACTAAATTTGTTAACGGAGAAGCAAATTTATTAATCGGTACGCAAATGCTTACCAAAGGCTTAGATATACCCCAAGTTACCCTAGTGGGAGTTATTGCAGCCGATGGTTTGTTACATCTATCAGATTATCGTGCTAGCGAACGGGCTTTTCAAACCTTAACCCAAGTTGCAGGACGCTGCGGTAGAGGGGATGACCCAGGTAAAGTTATCATTCAAACTTACACCCCAGAGCACCCTGTAATCGAAGCTGTAGAAAAACATGACTACGAGTCTTTTATCCAAGTAGAGCTAGAACAGCGAGAAGCTTTAAATTATCCTCCTTACGGCAGATTGATTTTATTAAGATTAAGTAGTGTGGATGCAATTGAAGTGCAAAATGCGGCCCAAATAATAGCAGTTAGTTTGTCCTCAGGGGAAGGATACGAAATTCTCGGACCAGCACCAGCAACAATTTTAAGAGTAGCCAACCGTTTTCGCTGGCAAATACTCCTGAAATTTGAACCCAATGTTTTACCCAAAATGCCAGATTGGGAGCAAGTGCGTCAAATATGTCCTAGTTCTGTGAGCATGACCATTGATGTTGACCCTCTGAATATGATGTGAGGGAGTGGGGAGTGGGGACTTGGGAATGGGGAGTGTGGAGTGGGGAATTGCGAATTGCAAATTGCGAACTGCGAATTGGATAGATGGGTTTTTTGATTAAAGATACTGAAGATGCCATATAATTTTTTTGGCTATTTTTTTGCCAAAATATTATACCTGTGTGTAAGTTAACACTTATAGGATAAGTATAAATTAACCTAAAATTAAAATATGACTATAAAAAGATAATTAAAGAGCAACAGTGTAATTTGATTGTTTAATAAAAATTTTCTGTCATATAACAGTAAACCAAAAATAAATAACTGAGTGCGATATATATGGAAGGTTTTTTAGAGATTGCATTAACGCTGTTTATTGTAATAGCAATCACACCTTTTTTTGGGAAATACATAGCACAGGTCTTTATGGGGCAAAAGACACTGTTGGATGCAGTGTTTAATCCAATAGAACGTATAATATATGCCTTAGGAGGTATTGCCAGAAAAGAGGATATGTCTGGCTTACAATACATCAGAGCTGTTATTTTTAGTAATGCCTTCATGGCAATTTTGGTGTTTCTGATTCTAATGATTCAGAGGATTTTACCTATGAATCCCACCAAATTAGGTGCTATGAGTTGGGATTTAGCTTTACATACAACGATTTCGTTTCTCACTAATACTGACCAACAGCATTATTCTGGTGAGACAGCCATAAGTTATTTTAGTCAGACAACAGCTTTAGGTTTTTTAATGTTTACCTCTGCTGCTACGGGATTAGCGGTGGGTATCGCTTTTATTCGCGGTTTAACAGGTAGACCTTTGGGAAATTTTTATGTTGACTTAGTTCGCGGTATTACACGTATTTTGTTACCTATCTCCGTTATCGGAGCGATTCTGCTACTTGCGTTTGGTGTCCCCCAGACTTTAGGTGGTCCTTTAACGGTAAGAACTTTAGAAGGAGGTACGCAATATATTGCAAGGGGTCCTGTTGCTTCTTTTGAAATGATTAAGCAATTAGGAGAAAACGGTGGTGGTTTTTTTGGTGCTAATTCTGCACACCCCTTTGAAAACCCCAATGGAGCTTCTAATTTACTTGAAACCGTTGTGATGTTAGCGATTCCAGCATCGTTGATTTATACCTACGGTTTATATGCCAACAATATCAAACAAGCTTGGCTGCTGTTTTGGATGGTATTTGGAATGTTTGTTGTGTCAGTCTCGATTGCTGCTACAGGAGAACAGCAAGGAAATACTCTTGTCAATTCCACTTTAGGAATAGAAATGCCAAATTTAGAGGGAAAAGAAGTTAGGTTCGGTTGGGCTGCAACTGCATTATGGGCTGTTGCAACCACTGCGACAATGTGTGGTGCTGTTAACGGTATGCACGATTCTTTAACTCCATCAGGAGGATTTTCTACTCTATTAAATATGTTCTTACAAATTATTTGGGGTGGTCAAGGAACTGGAACGGCTTATTTATTTATTTACCTAATTCTCACGGTATTTTTGACGGGGTTAATGGTAGGACGGACTCCAGAATTTTTGGGACGCAAAATTGAAAAAAACGAAATTGTCCTTGCAAGTGTAGTGTTGCTAGTTCACCCAATTGCAGTTTTAATCCCTAGTGCGATTACCTTGGCATTTCCCAACGCACTCGCAGCTACTTCAAATCCAGGATTTCATGGGATTTCCCAAGTGGTATATGAGTATACTTCAGCCGCAGCCAATAACGGTTCGGGATTTGAGGGTTTAGGAGACAATACCCTTTGGTGGAACTTAAGCACGTCTCTCAGTATTTTGATAGGGCGTTACGTACCAATTATTGCCTTGTTACTCCTGGCTGATAGTATGGCACACAAACAACCAGTACCCGAAACTCCAGGGACTCTCAGAACAGATACCACTTTATTTACAGTTGTAACAGCAGGAGTAATTGTGGTTTTAGGAGTACTAACATTTTTCCCAGTTTTAGCCTTAGGACCGATAGCCGAAGGTTTTAGTTTAATTGTTGGGAAGAAGTAGGGAGTGGGGAGTGGGGAGTAGGGAGTGAGGAGTAGGGAGTGGGGAGTGGGAAGATTACCAATTACCAATTACCAATTACCAATTACCAATTACCAATTACCAATTACCAATTACCAGTCAACAAATATGGATTCTTCTCGCACACAAAAATCTTCGCGTCCTGGTTCAAGTGAACGTCGTCAAGCACGCAAACAGTCTAAGGTAAATAATAAGGGGCTTTATTCTAGAGCTATTAAAGAGGCTTTTTTTAAGCTAAATCCTCAATATGCACTCAAAAATCCGGTGATGTTTTTGGTCTGGATTGGAACTATCATTACTTTGTTTGTAACGATAGAACCTAGTTTGTTTGGTCCTGTTACTGGTAAAAATCCTCGTCTTTTTAATGGTTTGATTGCGTTGATTTTGTTTTTGACCGTCTTGTTTGCTAATTTTGCGGAGGCTGTTGCGGAAGGAAGGGGGAAAGCTCAAGCGGATGCGTTACGTTCTACTAAGTCCGATACTATGGCTAAAAAACTTGCTCCTGATGGTTCGATGAGCGAAGTTTCTTCGACTAGTTTACGACAGGGTGATACTGTATACGTTGTTGCCGGTGATGTTATCCCTGCTGATGGGGAAGTAATGATGGGTGTTGCCAGTGTGGATGAATCGGCTATTACTGGAGAATCGGCTCCTGTACTCAAGGAATCTGGTTCTGATGTGGCAAGTTCGGTAACGGGTGGTACTCGCATTATTTCTGATGAATTAATTATCCGTATTTCTGCTGACCCTGGTAAAGGTTTTATTGACCGGATGATTGCCTTGGTTGAGGGTGCAGAACGTTCTAAGACTCCGAATGAAATTGCTCTAACTGTGTTATTGGCTGTTTTAACTTTGGTGTTTTTGTTCGTTGTGACGACAATACCGACTATTGCCAGTTTTGTACATATCTCTGTCAGTGTTCCTGTTTTGATTGCTTTGTTGGTGGCACTTATTCCTACTACTATTGGTGGATTACTTAGTGCTATCGGTATTGCTGGTATGGATAGGGTCGCACAGTTTAATGTGATTGCGACTTCTGGACGAGCAGTAGAAGCTTGTGGTGATGTTAGTACGTTATTGCTTGATAAAACTGGTACTATCACTTTGGGTAACCGTTTGGCTGAAGAGTTTATTCCTGTTAACAACCACACAATGCAGGAAATGGCTTATGTTTCTTTAGCTGGTAGTATTTTTGATGATACGCCAGAGGGTAAATCTATTGTTCGACTTGCTGAAAATTTAGGAGCGAGCATTAATTTTGAACGGGAATATTCTGAGGGTGTGGATTTTTCTGCTAAAACCCGGATGAGTGGTACTAATTTACCTAATGGAAGTCAGGTACGTAAGGGAGCGGTGGGTGCTATTCAAGGATTTGTTCGCTCACGCAATGGTTTCGAGACTCCAGACCTGGACAAAGCATATGAGCGAGTTTCACAATTGGGGGGTACACCTTTAGCTGTATGTGTTGATAACGATGTTTATGGTGTTATTTACCTAAAAGATATTGTTAAACCAGGTATCCGGGAACGCTTTGAACAGCTGCGACGGATGGGGGTAAAAACAGTGATGTTAACCGGTGATAACAGAATTACTGCTGGTGTTATCGCTAAAGAAGCTGGAGTTGATGACTATATTGCGGAAGCAACCCCAGAAGATAAAATTACTGCGATTCAGAGCGAACAGTCACAAGGTAAACTGGTGGCTATGACTGGGGATGGTACAAATGATGCACCCGCTTTAGCACAAGCAAATGTGGGAGTAGCTATGAATACAGGTACTCAAGCTGCAAAAGAAGCGGCAAACATGGTGGATTTGGATTCTGACCCAACAAAGTTAATTGATATTGTTGCAATTGGTAAACAATTGTTGATTACTCGTGGAGCTTTAACAACATTTTCTATTTCCAATGACATCGCTAAATATTTTGCGATTATTCCTGTTTTGTTCACTGGTGCTAAGTTAGATAGTCTCAATATTATGAGGTTGACCAGTACAAATTCAGCAGTGTTATCGGCTTTGATTTATAATGCTTTAATTATTCCCGCGTTGATTCCTATAGCACTGACTGGGGTTAAATTCAGACCTTTGACAGCTAACCAGCTTCTACAACGAAATATTTTAATTTATGGTTTGGGTGGTGTAATTGCACCGTTTATTGCGATTAAGTTGATTGATTTATTGATTACAGCAATAGGCTTATCATGATGAAAATAATGAAACTGAATATATTTGCTGCAGGTATAGTCGAAGCTGTTTCTTATATTTGGCAGCAATGGTGTAAACAAAAATCACCACTATTTATATTTTTTGCTCTTTGTCTAAATGCAATTATTGCACCCGCAGTCTACGCAGCGACCGGAGGGAAATTTGAACCTCGTCACACTTATGCCCTTAGCGCACTTGGTTTAGTGATATTGGGGTTAGCTATCTATTTATTTGATGTCGTTTTCCGACCTGAGCGGTATTAAGGGAGTGGGGAGTGGGGAGTGGGGAATAGGCAATTGCGAATTGCGAATTGCGAATTGCTAAGGGGGGTTAGGTCTTTTTATTATTCTGGAAGTTTATATGATGAATCTAGTCAGAAATATTACTAAAGCAATTCGTGTTTCTCTAGTTCTTTGGGTGCTGGTAGCAGTTATTTATCCGCTTATAATTTTAGGTGTGGGTGTAGCAATATTTCCCTTTCAAGCTAACGGAAGTATTGTGCAAAATATCCAGGGACAAGCTATTGGTTCGACTCTAATTGGTCAACAGTTCCGTTCTGAACGTTATTTTCACGGTCGTCCTAGTATAGTTAGATACAGTCAAGGTAAAAAAGCTGCTCCCACAGGTATATCTGGAGCGAGTAATTTGGCTCCTAGTAACCCAGATTTGCTCAAACGTATTATTGAGGAAGCAAACGAACTTAAGGATAATAATGTCAAACCTGTTCCAGATTTAATTTACACCTCAGCTTCTGGTTTAGACCCTCATATTTCCCTTGAAGCTGTTCAAGAACAAATAGACAGGGTTGCTCGTGCTCGTAATATTCCCGCAAATGAAATATCCCCTTTGATTGCTAAGTTTATTGACGGCAAATTTTTGGGAATCTTTGGCGAACGGGGAGTAAATATTTTAAGGTTGAATTATGCTCTCGACCTTCAAGAATTTAATCGGAATAAGAGTTAATAGTTAACGGTTGACTGTTGACTGTTGACTGTTGACGGTTGACTGTTGACGGTCAATTTTATGAATTAACTGTGTAAACATAAGAATATAAAAAAATAAAGGTTATTTTCCCATGCAAGGTGCGCGTCGCGGTAAGCACAAAATCTTTATCGGTATGGCTCCTGGGGTCGGTAAAACCTATCGTATGCTCGAAGAAGGTCACGCACTTAAACAACAGGGTATTGATGTTATTGTCGGACTTTTGGAAACCCATGGACGAAAGGATACTGCTCTCAAGTCCGAAGGTTTGGAAATTATTCCGCGCAAACAGTCGCCTCGTGCTGGTTTGAGTATTACGGAAATGGATACCGATGCAATTTTACGGCGGTCTCCTCAATTGGCGTTAATTGATGAATTAGCTCATACTAATGTCCCCGGTTCTCCGCGTAATAAACGCTACGAAGATGTGGAACTTATATTGAATGCTGGTATTGATGTTTACTCTACTATGAATATCCAGCACTTGGAAAGTTTGAATGACACGGTAGCTAGAATTACTGGTGTTGTAGTGCGCGAAAGAGTTCCTGACCGCATTTTGGAAGAAGCTGATGAAATAATAATGGTGGATGTTACAGCGGAAATGCTTCAGGAAAGGTTACTTGAAGGGAAAATTTACGCTCCTGAAAAAATTCAGCAATCTCTTAATAACTTTTTTCAACGTCGCAATTTGATTGCTTTACGAGAGTTGGCATTGCGAGAGGTTGCTGACAGTGTTGAGGAGGATGCTGTAGCTTCAACTCCCCAAGGGCTATTCTGTAATATTCAGGAACGAGTTTTGGTTTGTGTATCTACTTATCCCAATTCATTACAGCTTTTGCGTAGAGGAGCGCGTCTTGCTGGCTATATGAATGCTCCTTTATTTGCTCTGTTTGTTGCTGACCCCGAACGTTTTCTTACTAAGGAGGAAAGTTTACATATCGACACTTGTGAGAGGTTGTGTAAAGAATTTGAAGGCAATTTCATGCGTGTTGATAGCAATAATATATCTAAAGCAATCGCTGAGGTCGCACAGAAGTATCGTATTACCCAAATTGTTATTGGTGAAAGTCAGCGCTCCCGTTGGCAAATGTTCCTTAATGGGTCTTTGACTCAAAAGTTAGTCAGGTTACTTAAAAATATCGATTTACATATTATTGCTTCTGAGAAGAAAAATTACGAGGATTTTTACGACGAACGGTGAAACCTCACACCCTCAACCCCACCCCCAACACCACGGACCGCACACGGGGAGGGGGCTACGATTTTCATGACACCACTTTCTAAAACTAAGAAAGCATGAATAACTTTTGAATTTATTTTCGTAGCCCCCTCTCCGTTTACCTACCGTGTACACACAAGTTGAATTACCTGTCATTGCGAGGAGGAACGACGAAGCAACCTCAACAACTCTGAATCCTACGAAGTATTTATATTTATCGTGGGAGGTACAGATAAAAGGGGATTGCTTCGTCGTTCCTCCTCGCAATGACAGATGTGTGTACACGGTAGGTTTACGGGGAGGGGGGTGGGGTTTCATGTGCTGAGGGTCTTTTTTAAATTAGGTCGATGTCTAATAAAGAACCGTGTTAATTTAAGTGGGAAAATTAAAAATCACCACAACCCCAAAACCTTTTATCCCATGACCCGCGTTATTGGTTTAATGAGTGGCACTTCGGTAGATGGCATTGATGCTGCTTTAGTAGATATTTCCGGAACCGATTTAGACCTCAAAGTTGAGTTAGTCGCTGGGGAAACCTATCCTTACCCAACCGATTTAAGGGAGCAAATCCTTGCTGTTAGTGCTGGTGTCTCTGTTTCCATGCTGGAATTCGCAGAATTAGATGATGCGATCGCCCAAGCTTTTGCTGAAGCAGTGGAAAAAATCCAAGTTGGTCATGAAGCAGCGAGTTTGGTTGGTTCCCACGGCCAGACAGTTTATCATCGACCACCAGCGAACTTACCTTCTTCCTCGCAAACCTTAGGCTACAGTTTGCAACTGGGTCGCGGTTCTCTAATTGCTCACCTAACAGGTATCCCAACAGTAAGTAACTTTCGCGTAGCTGATATTGCGCTTGGAGGTCAAGGTGCTCCGCTTGTTCCCAAAGTAGATGCAGCGCTCCTAAGTCATCCCCAGGAAGCTCGCTGTATTCAAAATATTGGTGGGATTGGTAACGTTACTTATATGCCACCCCGTCATAATGAATGGCTAACTGAAATTCGTGGCTGGGACACAGGTCCCGGTAATAGCCTTTTAGATTTAGCAGTAATGCATTTAACAAAGGGTGCTAAAACCTATGATAAAAATGGAGAATGGGCAGCGAGTGGTAAACCCTGTCAAGATTTAGTAGAACAATGGCTCAAGCAAGAATATTTCCATCAAGCACCTCCAAAATCCACAGGTAGAGAATTATTTGGTGTGGAGTACTTACACCAGTGCTTACAAGACGCAGAAATCTATCAACTTAACGAGGCTGATTTTCTCGCGACTCTGACAGAACTAACAGCAGCTTCGATTGTTCATAGTTACCGCAGCTTTTTGCCACAAATGCCTCATCGGGTGCTGTTGTGTGGTGGTGGTTGTCGTAATCTCTACTTAACCAATCGTTTAGAAAAACTGTTGCAACCAATACAAGTACAAACCACCGATGAAATGGGCTTAAATGGGGATTTTAAAGAAGCTATTACTTTTGCAGTACTAGCATACTGGCACAATATGGGTATTACTGGTAACTTACCTCATGCTACTGGTGCCCGTAGAGAGGTGCTTTTAGGTGAAATGAACAATATATAGTAGCCATACAAATGTAGAGACATAATGTAGAGACCGGATTAATTCGGTCTCTACACAGGTCATATGAATTTATTTAAAATTCGGCAGAATCACCATCAGCAAAAATGCTGACGACGTTCAATTTTATTTCAAGTTTCTGTAAATTTTTCGGAACAAAACGCTTAAGACCTGTAGTCTATAATCACACATACATTAAATAACAGTTAAGTTAGCTCAAACTGGTAACAATTTGGGCTGAAATACTGTTATGTTCTAAATCATTTGTTATTTGTCAGCTGTAAAGGAGTTTTACTCGTATCCAATGACTAATAATGAATGACTATATCGCTATTGAGAATAAAAAAATTACTACTGGCTAGAGACTTACTGTTCTATGAAAGACCACATTAAAAATAATAGTAACACAAATCATAAACGCCTGTTAACAGCTTTCGCTTTAACTGGTATTTTATCTATTGGCAGTGGGTTGTCCCTAATTGAAAGTGCTACAGCATCCAAAAACTCGTTACCAGCATCTACCAATAAAGGATTCCTCAAACAAGACGTTAAAGTAAATACATTACCGCGTCTAGTTGCTAACGCGGTACAAAGAGATGTCGCACGTAGGGAGCAAATCCCTATTGGTCGAGTCAGAATTGTTCAATACAGCCAACAAACTTGGCGTAATGGCTGTTTAGGAGCAGCAAAACTGGGTGAGTTATGCACCCAAATGCTAGTCCCCGGATGGCGAGTAGTTGCTTCTGGTGGTAATCGTAATTGGGTTTACCACACTAATTTAAATGGTAATTTATTGCGTTTAGCTAACTCTGAACCAGACAATAATCAGCCAGGAAATATCCCTGTCCCTATAAACGTGAGAAATGCTGTATTGAGAGACGCAGCAGACCGTTTAGGTGCGGATGTTTCTTCACGTAGCATTGTTCAAGCGGAGCGTCGAAATTGGGGAAATAGCTGTTTAGAATTGCCTAGCCAAAATACTGTTTGTGGCGAAGTTTTAGTAAGAGGTTGGCGTTTAGTCCTCAGAGTTGAAAATCAAATATTAGTTTATCATACTAATAATAATGGCTCTTTAGTCAGATTGAATGAACGGGAAAGCGAAATTACTAATAACAAATTACCCCGAAACGTGAGAGATGCTGTTTTAAGAGTTGCTTCCCAACAATTAAACCAAGGAGTTTCTCCACAAAATATCATTCAAGTAGAGCGTCGTAGTTGGAGAAATTCCTGTTTAGATTTAGGTAGACCGAATGAAAGTTGCGCTTTCGTTGTTACAAGAGGCTGGAAAGTTGTTGTTGGTGTACCAAACCAAACTTTAGTTTACCACGCTAATGATACAGGTTCCTTTGTACGCTTAAACGAAAGAGAAAGCGTAATTGTTGACAATAGTAGACTACCCAAAGATGTAGAAGTTTCTGTTTTAGAAGCAGCATCACAGCGTTTACAAAAACGTATTTCCGCAAGAAATATTGCTCAATTTGAAAAGCGAGTATGGAAAGGTGGCTGTTTAGAATTAGCACGTCCCAATGAAGGTTGTACGAGAAATTTAGTACCTGGGTGGAGAGTGGTTGTTAGAGTTGACAATCAAACCTTGGTTTTCCACACTGATGAAGATGGTTCAGCTATTCGATTCAACGAAAAAGAAAGCACAATCGGTGAAATTAATTTACCTTCAAGAGTTAGAGATGCAGTTTTAAAAGATGCAGCTGACTGGTCGGGTTTGAGAAGGGAACAATTACGCATTGTAAAATCAGAAGCAAAAACTTGGGGTAATAGCTGCGAATTCGCTTTTGGTCAAGTTTGTCCTACTATATATGACCCCAGAAAAGGATGGATTGTCACAGTAAATAGTGGTAATCAACTTTGGGTTTATCACACCTTAGAAAATGGTTCCATTAAGCTGGATAGAAGTTCTCTTTTAGGAGACGCAGCAAGACAAATTAAACGCGATGCAGCAAGACGCTCCAATAACAATAATGAATTGCGCGTTATTGAAGCCAAACGAGTGGATGATTGGAGAGGAACCTGTGACGGTGTTCGTAACTGTACCCGTCCGGTGGAAAGTGGTTACGAAGCGACCATATCTAATGGACGAGAAAGCTGGACTTATCGTCTTAACGAAGATGGTTCCAGCTTTAATTTAGCTGGTGTACCCACTTCTTCTGTTGAACCCGTACCCATTGCAGAAAGCGAGTTACCACCACCCTTAGCACAAAATGTAGTTTTTCGCCAAATTTCTAGCGGTGGTATTACAGGACGAACAATTGTTACACTTTTACTCAACGATGGACGTTTGATGCAATACCGCGTAGGCGATACTGATGATAGAAACCGCAGAGTTTGGCGAATTACTCAAGAACAGTACAGAGAGTTTATGAGTTCCCTCGACAGTTCGGGATTTTATGATTCACAAAATCTCGACTATCCCGCTCCTGCTGGTTCTGCGGATTTTATAACTCACACTATTACTTCTAACATCGGTTCCATTCGGTACAACGATATCTCCCAAAATAATTTGCCAACAAATTTACAAAGATTTATTAGAACCTGGGAGCGATTGGTTAAAAGTTAATTCATAGGTTGTGTAAAAACGGTGCATGTTTTGTACGAATTTTATACCGTTTCCATAAAAGGCTGATACAGATAGGTTATGTAGAGACGCGATTAATCGCGTCTCTACATTTTTATGTAACCGGATGTAACGGATTTTGATTCAAAGTAGTCCTTTCTCTCGTAATATTTCGCTCAACCAAGCCGTACTTTCTTTTGATAAAGGAGGTACTGGTTGCTGACTATAATCTATCACTAAATCAAAGCTTGCTCGGTCATATAATTCATTGATTAATGTTTGTAAATCTAATAATGGTTCTACATCTTTGTTACGTAATGGCAAAGAGAAAGATGGAATTTTATTTTGTAAATTAAAGGCATATAAATCAGCTTTGGGACGATGTGTACTATTACTTACTAAAATCCGATAATCACTGGGAACCTCCTTTGGTAAAATCGTCATTGGTTTACCTTCTCGCAGCAAATCAATTTCGACTAAATTACTTAGGCTTCCTAACACCTGCAAACGTTTTTTTTCGTATGTATTTCGTCCTTCTCCTGAGCGCTTATTCTTTGGTGATAAAATCTCAATTACCGTCACGACTTCACGAGTGTTGATATCTCGCACTTCTAAATAACTTTCTTTAACTATTTCCGGCATAGGAATATTTACTGTTAAAGCTTTTACCTCTGGTGTTACGACGGCTACATTACTTGTTTCTGAGTTAGTTGTTGTAGAAACTTGTACCCCCACATCAGGAATTCCTACCAACAAAGAATCTTCTCCAGTATTTTGATATACTCTTTGTTCAATAGCCACTCTGTATTTAGGACGTAACAAAGGATTGAGGGTATTAGCAATAGCTGCTATTAATAAGCCATGTACTTCTGACCAAAAAGCAGGATTTTCTAAATAAGGATTCATTCCCGGAAATGGAGAAGCCATAAAACACCTCAAACACAAAATCCCAAATTACTAAATTTCTGTTCCTCTATCGTGGGGAGGGTTGGGATACTATCTCATAATTATAAGATACATCTGGCGAATAGGGGTTGAGACTTATCACAACCTGCAACAGAAGTACCAACACCTTTCTCGTCCCAGTATAAGAAACCCCACCCCCAACGGTGACTCCCGTGTACACACAACTGTCATTGCGAGGAGGGACGACGAAGCAATCCCCTTTGTTCGTAATCCACAACGAATAATACATATAAATATCTCGTGAGATTAGTGAATTGTTGAGATTGCTTCGTCGTTCCTCCTCGCAATGACAGTTGTGTGTACACGGTAGGTTCACGGTTCGTGGGGTTGGGGGTGGGGTTTGTTTGACTGGGACTAGTGATACTGTGGGGGTTAGGTCTCTTTGATTTAAAAGGTAATTTTGTCGCGCAACTTTTCCTGAGTTTTTGTTTTGATTCCTGGCACTCTACCTAAATCTTCTAAAGAACTAAATTTATTTTGTTGACGTGCATCAATAATTCGCTGCGCTGTTTTTTTGCCTATCCCTGGTAAACTTTCTAGTTCTTTCAAGCTAGCTGTATTAATATTAATTTTTTCATTAGATTGATTGTTAATTGATGAAGTAACTTCTATTTGTGGACATTTTTGCTGTTCTTCTTTGATTTTCTTTTGAATCCTTATAGGTAAACCTGGTTGAGCATTAGCATAAAGCCGTTCAAATTCTTGTGTAAAATGGGCTGCTACTTGAGAGTTTTCAATTACTAATAATGTTTCGTCATTGTTGGAGTTAGCTGCTTCCGACCAGTTATGAGAACCAGTAATTACTGTTTTATTATCTATTATCCCAAATTTATGATGTAATAAATCACCTTTGGCTAATGTGGGTATGGCAACTGTTGTAATAGGATTTTGCCAAGGACGATTATCTAGTTCGTATTTACATTTGTTGCTCAAAGCAAATCCCATCATATCTAATCCTTCACTATAAGGTCTGTAGGCAAAATCTTTGTCTATTAAGCTACGAATTTTTACTTTTTGATTATGGCGAGTTTCTAATATATCTGCTAGACGTTGTTCTGAAAAAACAAATAATGCTGTATCGACGGATTTTGTCGCTAATTTTAAATGTGAGCCAATTAAACCGTTGCTAGTTTGAATCCAAGGCTGAGTTTGGGAAGCTGGTGAAAAGTTTACAGTAATTTTGCTGTCACCTAAAATAATTTGTTGAGGTGAACGTAATGGTTTTTGTAGTCCGAATTTACTATCTTTATTACCTCCTACTCCGTCACCCCACATAATATTAAATTCGTTTGTAAATATAGCCGCTAATTCTGGGCTATCTATTTTTAACAAATTATTGGAGTTTCCCAAAGTTTCAGAATTGGTGATGTCTCCGTGAATATCGCTCATTGTAAAGTTGGCAGAAGTGACTATTGTAAAACGATTATCGACTATCACAAATTTATGGTGCATTAAGCCGCTTCCTTTTGATGCGTCTTCCGTGTCATCAATTAAGGGAATTTTGGCATTGCGTAAAATAAATATAGCGTCTCTTTGCTTACTTTCTTCTGGGCTAATTTTTTTATCTTGATTAATATCTAAAAATTTGTAAGCGTCATTATATCTTTGCTTTTCTCTTTTTTCTAATTTTGCTACTTCTTGTGATGTAAAACTGCTCCAAGGACGACTGTAGTTATTTTCTAATATCAGCCTGACTTTTACACCTTTTTTATGTTTTTCAGCTAGTGCTTGTGCCAGTTTTGGTAAACGTAATTCTTGTACTGCTATGTCTATTGTAGATTTCGCTTGGGAGATAGTTTCTATTATCTGTCTTTCTAAATCATCCCCTGGACGGGTTTGTTCGCGGTAAGTTTCTGTATATTCTGAGGATTGAGTATGGTTCACGTAAACTTGTACTAACGGGTCTTGCGGTAGTGGGTGTAGAGGTTTACTCTGTGGTTGGACTTGTTGACAAGCTGTGGTGAAAAAGGTGAGAGATAAGAAACTGAGTGTGAAAGAGTTAATAGTTTTCTTAATTTTACTTGACCGTAGAATAATTTGAGCGTTCGACTTGACAAAAATTTTTTTGTTGATATTGAAAATTCCCACTGTTATCTGTCTAAAGTAAAGCTTATATGGACAAGTTTATATTTCCCATTCATTGGACTTTATTAACATAAAAACAGATTTATAATCTTAGAGGGTGTTTGTGAATAGCACATTATGTAAACCAGGGAATAAATTCCCTGTCTAAAAGCTAAAGTCCTCTTTTAGAAGACTAATTATAAGGTTTTTGGAATTTAATAATTATTTTACAAATATTTTCTTTGAACTATAAGTGAGGAATTTGCTGAGATACAATTTTGATTGTTAAAAGTTGGAAAATTGTATTTACCAAGTCGCTCACTCGTAACCAATTCACTGAATAAATACGTATAATTAAAAACAGTATCTTTATATAACAACTACACTACCACATGACTGCAACTCCCTTATCCGAGTTCCAGACATATCTAGGAAACATCGTCAAGAAATACCAACATTGGTCAAATTATGGCATGTTGATAGATAACGATGGTCAACTATTTGACGTAGGCTTGATGGTGAAAATCTGCCAGCCGAAATCATGCAAAGGTATACAAGAACATGAAAAACAGGAGAGTATTAAGCCATTTTTAGAAATTGGCGGTACATTCACTGATGATTGTGTTCTATTAGTCGGAAAAGCTGGTTCTGGAAAATCAACTGCTTTACGACAATTGCTGTGCTTAGAAGCACAAGCAGCAATCAGAGGGGAAAAGCTAAAAATTCCAGTTTTGCTAGAACTCCGCTACTGGGACACTTGTGTAGAAACTTTGATTTACAAATTTTTGCGTAAGCATAAGCAGCGTATTGATATTGGTAAAATTGAAGACTTACTACTTGACGAAGAATTATTGCTACTGGTAGATGGCTTGAACGAATTACCCTTTGACGAAGCACGTGATAAAGTTGCACGATTTCGTCATGATTACCCCGAAACACCAATGATTTTTACTACACGGGATTTAGGCGTAGGGGGTAATTTAGGAATTGAAAAGCAACTAGAAATACAACCCCTGACAGAAACTCAAATGCAAGAGTTTGTGCGTAAGTATCTCCCGGAACAGGGTGAGCAAATGTTGCAGCAGTTGGGATATAGACTGCAAGAGTTGGGAGAAACTCCGTTTATATTGAAAATGCTGTGCGATGTTTTTGTTGGAGAAGGCGAAATTCCCAAAAGTCGGGGAGAGTTATTTCGTCTTTTTCACAGTACAGTTAACAAACTGAAAGAAGAAAAAGAAGCTGTCCCGGTCGCGGAAGGATTACGAATTTGGAAAGCGGAATTATTGCAGCATCTAGCATTTATGATGATGCAACCTGAAAACCCTCAAGCAAACCCCACAGATTTTCGACTGTCAATTTTCCGCACCAAAGCCGAAACAATTTTAGAAGATTTCCTCAAAGAACGCGGGGTAGAATATCCCGCCCAAAAAGCCAAGGAATGGTTAGAGGGTTTGCTGAAACATTGCTTTGTGGAAATAAAACCCTCGGAATCTGGGCAAGTGTTGATTCAATTTCACCATCACTTTTTTCAAGAATACTATTCAGCTGAGTATTTGTTGCAGTTGTTACCCAAGTTAAGTGATGTAAAGTTAAAGCGAGATTATTTGAATTTACTAAAGTGGACAGAAAGTATAGCGCTAGCATTAGATTTGGTAGAGGACGAAGTCTCAGCTGTACGAGTGGTGGGGTTAGCATTAGATATAGATTTTATGCTGGGTGCGCGGTTAGCGGGGGAGGTAAAGAAAAAGTTTCAGGAAAAGACGGTGGAGTTAATTTTAAGGTTGGAGGTTCCTCACCGTCTCAAAATAGAGCTTTTGGGTATTACCCGTTCTGAACAAGCGCGACTGCAATTGCGACAGGAATGGAATAATGCGTTGGATTATGGAGATTTTGACAATGTTCATCATCTGGCTGAAGCGTTATCATGTGTCGGCGATGATGAGCCAATGTTTAAGTTGTGGGAATTGGAAAAGGAACATGATTCTAAGATGAATCAGCACTTGACAGCAGACGATTGGGATAAGTTTTACGTTTGTCAAGACATATATTCTGAGTTAGAAAAAACAGAATCATCCGATGTCGCAGTTTTGAAAATAGTTAAATTACTCAATGATAAACAGTTACTAAATAAAGGGTCTGATAAATATTTGAAGGCACGAAATTATCAAGCAAAAAAAATGCTGGGAGAACGAGAATATAATCAATGCATTTCACTCTTGTTACAATCATTAAATAATAAAGATTTTAGAGTACGTTATTACGCGGCTTCTGCATTAGAAAATATAGGTTCTGATGCAGAAATTAGATACGTAACAAAAGCGTTGGAAGATGAAAAATATTTTGTATGTTCTAATTTTAGTGAAGCATTAGGAAAATTTGGCACTGATACTGATACGGTAATCACCCATTTGATTAAAAAACTTACTGAGGAACCAAAATTTCCTTCTTTTAGAGTTGCTGAGGTTTTAAATAAATTCCTTAGTGATGAGCTAATCGATGGATTAATACAAGGTTTAAAACATAAAAGTAATGTTGTACGCTCTCGTGCTATTAAAGCGCTAGGAAAAATGAATTATGAGAAAGGATTAAAATATTTACTTGAAGCTTTAAATGATGAAAGCTCAAATGTTCGTTTAAGTGCTATAAATGCTTTAGTAGACTTTGGTAAAGTAAATTATAACAGCGAGTCATTAATAGAAGCTATTGCATCTGCCTTAAAAGATGAAGAATCATCTGTTCGTTTGAGTGCTATAAGTAAGTCGGCGCGAAAAAACCAAACTATGTAAAGATAAATAAATACGTAGAATGTATCTGCCGAGGTGACTGAAATATGGGCGCTCGTTTAAGGGTATTTCTCACTCCTGAGCAAGACAAAA